>Ga0164241_10000068_pt1 | contig 242644 bp, 213 predicted proteins | sample OricomyardsoilBY_FD_108780 | JGI IMG/M metagenome (GOLD analysis project Ga0164241, IMG submission 108780) | Backyard soil microbial communities from Emeryville, California, USA - Original compost - Back yard soil (BY) | ecosystem: Environmental > Terrestrial > Soil > Unclassified | place...
CGGCTTCAGGCTCTTTTCCACTAACGGTCACGGCTACCAACGGGATCGGGGAAGACGACGCCAAGCCTCTGACCATCACCGTCAATCCCGCCAACCAGGCGCCCGTCATCACCAGCCCAGCCAGTAAATCCGGAACGGTCGGCATCGCATTTTCTTTTCAGGTCGTGGCCACCGGCACACCCAGTCCGACTATTTCAGTCAATGCCCTCGACTTGCCCCCCGGCCTGACCTTCAATTCATCGACTAAAATCATTGGGGGAACGCCTACTGAGGCCGGTTCCTATTCAGTCGGAGTGACGGCAACCAATGGTGTCAGCCCAAGCGCTTCACAAGACTTGGAAATCTCCATCAGTGCCCAGACGTCAGCTCCCACCTTCACCACCCATCCTCAAAGCCAATCCAAGGCCGTGGGCTCGACCGCGACGTTCACAGCCGCCGCCACCGGCGGCGCTCCCATTTCTTATCAATGGTATAAGAGCGGATCCATCATTCTAGGCGAAACCGCCACAACCTACACCACGCCTGCAGTCACCGTTGGAGACAATGGGGCGAAATACCACGTGACGGCGACGAATGCATCGGGGACCACAAAAAGCGATACCGCCGTTTTGACCGTAGTTCAGCCTCCTAAATTTGCGGCCGGCACCGTTTGGCCTACCGGAGGAACGGTTGGTATACCGGTGACCACGGTCAACTTGACCGCCACCGGATCTCCTCCACCCACCTTTTCGGCTACCGGCCTTCCCCCTGGCATCACGGTGGAAGCCGGCGGAAAATATTCGGGAACGCCTACGGCGGCTGGAAGCTTTGCCGTCACCTTTTTCGCAGCCAACGGCGTTTTACCGAAGGATTCGGCCCTCAAAACCGTGGTGATCAATCCTGTCGCGGTAGCGCCGAGCATCTCGGTCCCGCCAGCCGGCGTTTCGGTCACATCCCCCGCCGTGGCTTCCTTTTCGGTAACCGCCGCCGGAACCGCGCCGCTGACCTACGAGTGGTACCGCAATGCCGAGACCCTACCCATCAACGGGGCGACGATGAAAGACTATTCCTTCGCGACGACCCCGGGCAATAACGGGGATACGTACAAGGTCAAGGTCATCAACTCCGAAGGATCGGTAACCAGCCCGGCGGCCACCCTCACGGTATTGTTCAAACCGCAAATCACGGCCCAACCCCAGCCGCAAAGCGTCACCGCCCCGGCCATTGCCACCTTCTCGGTCACGGCCAGCGGCAATCCGGCCACCCTGAGTTACCAATGGAAAAAGGATGGCGTGAATATTACCGGAGCGACCGCTGCCACTTATAACCTCACGACATCCGAAACCGACGACAATACCAAGTACAGCGTCGTCGTCTCCAATACGGCGGGTTCCACCGAATCCAACCAAGCTGTCCTGCGCGTCAATGCAGGCTTATCCAAACCTAAGATCACTTCGGGACCGGCCAGCATTACCGTTACCAAACCCAACCCGGCGACGTTCACCATCACCATGACGGGAAATCCCACCCCTACCGACATCAAATGGCAAAGAGGAACAACCACCCTGGCCGGACAAACCCAAACCAGCTATACCCTTTCGCCGACCGGCGAAAACGATAACGGCGCCGTCTTCCGCGCCATAGTCACCAATAGCCAGGGGAGCGATACCAGCGCCTATGCCAGCCTGAACGTCCAATACGCCCCCATCATCTCCACCCAACCGACCGACGCTACCGTCAACGACGGCCAAAGCGCCGGCCTCAGCGTAGTGGCCAAAGGCAATCCGGCCGCCATCACCTACCAATGGTGGCGGAACATAGGCAATGGCGAGTCGGCGATAGCCAACGCCACCAATAGCGCCTACAATACCGGCGTGGTCAGCATGGCCGACAGCGGGCGCAAATACAATGTCCGCTTAAGCAATGGCATAGGCAACAATGTCATCAGCAATACCGTCACCTTGCATGTCAAACCCGTGGCGCCGGTCGTGACTTCCCAACCCCCGTCGGTCACGGTGAACGAGGGGCAGAGCGCGACATTTTCCCTGTCCGTCTCCGGAACAACGCCGATGACCTTTCAATGGCGCAAGGGCGCGAAAGAAACCCCCGATAACATGGTCGACATTCCGGGAGCCACCCAGCCGACCTATACCATTTCCTCCGCCTCGTATGCGGACAGCGGGGCTTATATCGATTGCCAAATCACCAACCGGGTTTCGCGCGCCTGGACAGGAAAGCCCCGGTTGCATGTTAAAAGGGTCATTGCCCCGCCCGTCATCACCAATAGCAACCTCAACCTGAGCGGAACCGTCGGCAGCCCCATTTCGTTCACCATTACCGCCACCGGTACGGCGCCTTTCACCTTCGGCGCGTCGCCACTGCCCTCGGGGTTGTCCATCAATTCCTCGACGGGCGTCATCAGCGGCACGCCTACCGGCACCGGTACCGTGGCTGTTACCTTAAGCGCGCGGAATAGCGCGGGTACGGCGAACAAAACCCTGAATCTCATGGTCGGCGACATTCCGGTCGCTCCCACCATCAATTCCCCCTTGGCCGCGAAAACCAATGTCTCCTTTTTCTTTTCCTATACCATAACCGCCTCGGGCGCAACGCCCATGACTTTTTCGGCGACGGGATTACCCGGTTGGATGACCCTGAATCCGGCCACGGGCGTCCTTTCGGGGACCGCCGCCCAGGTGGATACCCTGGCCATAGTCATGACGGCCACGAATTCCTTGGGAAGCAATAGCAAGACCCTGGTGGTGACGATTGCTCCCACTCCTTCCGCCCCGAAATTCACCCTGGATTTGCCTCCGTCCTTGACGGTCCGGGATACGGACACCTTGGAATTGATTGCCAGGGCTTCGGGCGAGCCGACACCGACCTATACGTGGCAATTATTCGACTCCGCCGGATCGGTCAGGACCCTGTCGCAGACCTCGGCCTCCTACCGCATACCCAACCCGACCACGGCCGCCGCCGGCATTTACCAGGTGAGCGCTTCCAATGGGATCAGCCCCAATGCGTTCAGCCAACGGTGCACGGTTTACGTTATCGAAACCCCCAAGCCTCCCAAAATCACCCAGAGTCCCGCTCCGCAAACCGTATTGGTGGGCCAGTCCGTTTCCCTGGCGGTAACCGCTTCCGGGGGCAGGCCCCCCTATCTTTACCAGTGGCAAAAAGACCTATCCGACCTGGCGGGCGCCAATGCCACGGTCTATTCCATCGACTCGGCGCAATTATCCGATGCGGGCAGTTACCGATGCCGGGTCATGAATGCCGACGGGAGCCTGAGCGACGCCAATACCTTCGCCTTCAGCGATACCGCGCGGCTGGTGGTCAATTTGCCCAAGGTGGACATCCCTAAAACCAATTATCCCGACACGGTATTCACCACCTCCTTGTCGGTTTCGCTGCATACGGACACCGCGGGAACCACCATCCGCTATACGCTCGATGGCCAGGATCCCAGCGAAAGGAGCACCGTCATCGATACCGCCGGCCGAATCGAAATTACCCGTACCACCGTCTTGAAGGCCTTCGCCACCAAGGACGGCCTCAAACCCAGCGACATCCTGACGCGCAATTACACCTACGCCCCCGATGGAACGGTCGCCCTGGCGGCGCCCCAGCCCGCCGATTCCGTTTTTCCCGGAGGCATCCTGAAGGTCACCTTTTCGGCTTCGCCTTCCTCCGCCAAAATCTGGTATACGGTGGACGGGAGCGCACCCACGGAAAATGGACCCACCAGCAGGCTGTATAACCCCGATTCCGGGGTTTCGATAGCCGCCACCACCATCATCAAGGCCAGGGCGTTTTTCCCTTCCCTTCTGCCCAGCGCCGTCGTGACCAAGAAATACATCTTGATTGCGCCGACGCCGAAAGTGGCGACACCCGCCATCGCCCCTCCCGCGCGCAAATTCACGGCCGCGAATGTCGCCTTGCTTTTGTCGACGACGACCGACAGCGCCGTCATCTGGTATACCCTGGACGGTTCGGATCCCACCGATTCCCCGACCCGGCTCCGGGCGACCGGTATTTTTTCCATCGAACGCACGACGACGGTGAAAGCCATCGCCGAAAGGAATGGCTGGAAACCCAGCGAGGTCCTGACGGCGACCTACCAGCGCATCCCCGGGCCGTTGATCACCACCCCGTCGGGCGACGCCGATTTCGACACCTCCTTGACCGTAACCTTGAGCGTCGCTCCCGAAGGGACGCCCATCTATTACACGACCGACGGATCGGATCCGCTGGATGAAAACCTCAACAAATCGATATCCACCTTCACTTATAAGAATCCGATTGTCTTGAGGAGCTCCACCTTTCTGCGGGCGGTCGCCATGGGGGAGGATAAAATCCCCAGCGAGGCCATTTACCGCTTTTACAATCTGTCTTCCAGCACGGTCCTACTGCCCCCGGCGGCCGAGCCATCGAGCCGGAGTTTCCGCGATTCGATCAAGGTGCATATGCGGGCGAGCCGAAGCAATCAGGCCATTTATTATACCCTGAACGGCGAAGAGCCCGATCCCGCAACCGCCTCCATTTACCGGAACGACACCGTGGTCATCGATACGACCACAACCCTGCGGGCCATCACCTTCCAGGAAGGTTTTACCACCAGCGCGCAAATGGTGCAGAACTACACCTTGATTCCGGACACCCCCACCGCGACCCCCAAGGGCAATATCTATGGCGGCACGCAGTACGTGACCCTGAACAACCGCTCCAAGAAAGTGGCCATCATCTATACCCTCAACGGCGAGGATCCGGTCGAAGGCAAAGCCATCGAATATCGCCGCGGAGACACCATTCAAATCGCCACCACCACCACGCTTAAGGCCAGGGCCATCGCCAGCCCGCATGCCAGCCCCATCCTGGAAGCGGTCTACACCATCATCGACGACTCCACCATCCTGCTGCTTCCCAATACGACCTATGTCATTCCCAATTCCTCCCTGTCCTTTTACCATACCGGCGAACCTCCGTCCCTCATCGAATTGAATTTCATTTCCTCCGACAGCATCGCCGCGCCGGGATTCGCGGATATTTCCTTCGGCATGAGCATCAAACCCGTCCGCACCTCGGGAGGCCCCTCGGTGCTTCCCAAGGTGGTATTCAATAAAACCTTCAGCGAAAAACGCGCGCTGTACCGGATGCTCCCGGACGGGACCGTCAACTTCCTGTCGAATTCCGAATCCATCGGCATTTTGGAAGCCGGTCTGTATTTCCTGGCGCGCGATACCATGCCGGTCAAGGTCGATTTCCTCGGAGACGCCATCACGGATGAGGATTCCACCGAAATCTCCTTTTCGGTGCGGGATAACGTTTCCAATTTGCTGTACGACTTCATCCGCAGCGACGCGCCCGACAATGGCATCAGCCGGGCGGCCGCCAAATCCGGGCAGACCTTGACCTTTCGTTTAAAATCGCCGTTGGGGGATTTGCAGCCGTTGACCGCCAGCCTCAGCATCAGCGACGGCACCTTTACCGTGCGCATTCCCGAAGGTGCCAACCAGACCCTGGTCTTGGCGCAAAGCCTGGATTCCGCCCGCAGCGGGGATAAGGTGAATATCGGCGTGGCCAAGGCGAATTATTGGGACATGATCAGCCTGCCGGTCCATCCCATCACCCCCATGACCTTGAAGCAATTTTGGGATGCCAATCCGGGTCCCACCTTGAAAAGCGTCTACAGTTACGATTCCCAGCGTTCCGGACTGGTGGAAATCAAGGATGAAGACCCCCTTTTACCCTGGAAAGGGTATTGGATGGCGGCCAAGCCCGGTCTCGATCAAGTCCATTTGCCGAGCATGCAAACCAGCCCGCTTGAGCAAGGACAAATCAGGGTCCAGATTTCCCATGGTTGGAATTTGATAGGTCTCCCCATTCCCAAAAAAATGTATTGGCCGATTCCCCGGATCCTCACCTCTTCCTATTCGCAGAGCTTCATCAAAGGACCCATCGGGTTTTCCCCGGCTAAAAACCAATACCTGGCCTCGGATTCCCTCGAAGCCTGGCGGGGCTATTGGGTATTTTCCTATGTCAATCAAGACACCACGGTTTTACTATCCCAAGTGCCCGTGGTCACCCTACAAACGGCATCGGCCAAATTCAGCGCAAATTCACTAGTGCAATTGGCATTTTCGGCTTCTACCGGCGAAGCCGTGGAAATCGGAGCCATGCCCGGAGCCCAGGATGGACTGGGTATTGAAGATGAACCGGCCTTGCCGACCCTTTCCCAGGACCAGGGTTGGTTGGTTTCTGTGCGGGAAAAGCAAAAATTACGCATGGAATGGGTAAATTATCAGCCTGGTAGTTTAATGACTTGGACCTTGGTGCAAAACTTACCCGACTCGCGCAATTCTTCCGGAGAAAGCTCCGATCCCAGCCTCTCGGTTACGCGCATGGCATTGCCCCAGGGGTATGCCGGTGCCTTGGTTTCCAAGCGTCGTCGAATCCATTACCCTCTGGTCGAGGGAATACCCATGCCCACGGCAGAAAGTCCCACGGATAGCCTCAACGTCTGGATCGCTCCCGAAGGGTTGCTGAAACAAGCCCTGAAGGGATACTCAGCCGGTCCTCCCCCATTCTCTTCGTCGCTTTGGAATCAACCGGGTCGCCGAGGGCTGAAACTCGATTTGCCCGCTGCGGCGACCATCCAGTGGATCCTTTGCGATGCCCGCGGGCGCATCATCGCCGGCGACTCGTTTAGACGAGCCGAAGGCCGGCATTGGGTGTCCTTGGACACTCCCCGCCAGCCGGCGGGAATTCTCTTTCTTCGAGCCGAAATCAGGGGGCAAAATTTCCGCCGTAGCCTAAGCTACCGATTTCCCGCCTTACCTTGAAGGCCGCGCATTTCCATCGCTTCCCCCACGCCCTGATGGCGGCCGTGGTTTGGATATCGGGCGCTTGCGCGCAGACGCCGGCTTCCCCCGACTCGTCGGCCCAGCGGGAAGCCAAGGCTTTGCTGAGGGAGCACTTAAAGCATCTCAACCAAACCTACGCCTTCGGGACATGGTCCGACCAATTGACGCGGGCCCAGGCCGACCTCGAAACCCTGAGGACCTTGGCGCAATTGCGGCCGATCAAGAAAAGCCTGGCCGGTAAATTCGCGTCCTTCGATCAGCAATTGCGGGACTTGCAAGCCTCGCGTCCCTTGGTCCAGAAACTCATCAACGAGATGTATGTGCAGGTGGTGGTCTTTCGCGTGGAAGAAGGGCTCAAAAATAAAGGCATCCCTTTTTCTCCAGAGGCGCGGACCGAATTCGCGGCCCAACTCAAGCCTTTCGAGGCCGGTAGCCTGCAACCGAAGACGAGCTTTCTGGCCGGGCTATCCTCCCTGGAAGCGACCTATTCCCAATTGCGCCTAGGCTGGATGACGGCTTATGCCGAAGCGGTATTGGCCGAAAGAATCGAAAAGCTGCTCGCGGGCTTCGATTTGCAGAAAAACGAAACCCTCTACGATAATTACCGGCTGCAACTGGATTATTGGCGGGGCCAAATCGCCAAAAACAGCCCGCAAGCCCGCGACGAACTGAACACCTTGTCGGGTCAATGGCAGAGCGACCGCCCCGCGGTGCAGGAAATCCTCGGCAAATTATCGGACGTCTTGAATACCGACATGCTCTTCAGCCATCTCCTGGAGACGGCCCAAAAAGACGGCGTGGATTTTTCCATCGAAGTGGAAGAGCATATCGAAGACCAATTGCGCGAAAGGCAGGGCGAATTGCGGGCGCCGGTGGAACAACGCATGGCCGCCTGGAATGTCTTCCAATCGGATTTGAAATCCTCCCTGGACCTGGCCGCGCGCGAAAGCGAGAACCAATACCAGCAGAAAATGGCCGAGGCGGAAAGGGAGGAGCAAGAACGCGAAATGCGGGAAGCCTTGCGGCTCGAGCAAGAAAGGCAGGAAAGGCAGCAAAAGGAAAAGTTCAAGGCCACCTTGACCGCCATCAAAACCTTCACCTTCAAGGGGGAGAACTCGGTTTCCATCGATGGCGACGCCACCAAGGCGCTGGGCACCCAATCGGGATTCTTGAAATCGTCCTATGTCGGCAGCGGCAAGGTGAAATTAAAGGTCGGCAAGGAGAAATTCCACGATACCCTGGCCTTCGTGGACAAATTCAATGTCGCCGACGCTTCCATCGACTTGTCGAAAATGAGCCTCGATGAAAAGGCCAATCAAAGCGCCTATGTCTATACCTCGCCGGAGGGCCGCACTTCGAACAAGGACTTGGAGCGTTTCGTCGACTTGGTGGCCCTGGGCTCCTTCTCGACGGGCTACAATTTTTTCAGCTATGTCCCGGGATCAAAATGGCGGCTTAATTCCCGCATCCACTGGCGCCAGGACAAAGGCCCCGGGGAGGAAACCAAGGACAGGACCTTGGGCTATGTGGACTTGGTCGTCGACGCGCATCGCGTCCGTAGCGGCCAAATGGCCGCCGGGGAGAAAAAGACCGTGGTGCGCGCGGTGAATGTACCCGCCAATATGATTATCCTGTTCGACGCGCAAGGCGGCATCAAGAGGTTCGCGTCCTTCAGCGACGTCTCCGAAATCATCATCCGGCCCAAAGACCTGACGGGCGGGAAGATTTATTACAAGTTCCTGAATTACTCGACCGACCGGACCAACATTTATCTGAACGGCATCGATCCCGAGATCAAGACGGCCGTTCCCGAAGCATGATGTTTCAAAGCCTTTTCCGGTGGAAGGCGAATGCGCCGACGACCAGGCTGACGGCCAGCCAAACGGCGACGCTGACGAGGGAATAGGCCGCGGCCGGACGCCAAAGCGTGTATTGCGCTCCACCCATGGCGAAGGCGTGCACTCCGCCCAATTGAGGTAGGATTTGCAGCCATCCCAGTTGCGGGCCCGCCTCCCTCAATACGCCGCTATAGAGCTGCCACAGATTGGCGAAATAAATGATGGGCAGGATCAAAAGCCAGCCGAAAAAGATGAGGAAATTACCGAAGCTGTTTCTGGCGGCCAGGTAAATGGAGGCCACCGTCGTCAGGCCCAAGGCATAGGGGAGTTCGGCGAGCAGGATGCCGAAAGAAAATTCGCCGCCATGTCGCCAGATTTCCTCCGCGAGTAAAATCAAACCCAAAGCGGTATAGAGCAGGGCCGGAACAACAATGCCGGCCAGTTTACCCAACCAAAACGCGTACCGGCTGATGGATCGCGATAAAACCAGGGCGTCGTTTTGCCGGAGGTAAGACGAGCCCAACCTTTCCTGGCAAAGGCATAGCACATAGAGGGTGGCCAGGAAATGCACCGCCGTGAGCCCCACCGCGACTGCATAGCCCTGTTTCAGTTGCCCGGCGACGGGATGGCCGCTGACCTGGATCGTGCTTCCGAAAATCATGCTCATCAGCGGAGGCAAAACCGCCAGGCAGGCCAAGGCCGCCCAGGTGAGGTGATTGCGGCGCACCTGCTTCAACTCATAGCCCACGAGCACGCGGGCATGGGTGAAAAAGTCTCCCATCAGCCGGCCTTTTCCAGGAAGAACTTTTCGAAAGCGTTGAAATCGGCGAATTCGGACATCGGCGAATCGCCGGATATTTTACCCCCGTGAATGACGACGGCGCGGTCCGCGACTTGCATGACCTCCGCCAGCCGGTGGGTGGAAATGATCAAGCCGACGCCTTGCGATTTCAGCCCGTCCAATTTACGGCGAAGCATGGCGATGCCTACCGGATCCAAGCCGCTATTGGGCTCGTCGAGGATGAGTAGCCGTCTGCAATCCATCATGGCGATGGCCAAGGCCAGCCTTTGCTTCATCCCCTTGGAATAAATGCGCAAGGGTTTGTCGGTCAATTCGAGGCCGAAGTCTTCCAAATACCTTTCGAAATCCTGTTCCGACTTCAAGGCCGATCGCGTCAAGCCGGCATGCAAGCGCAAGAGATCCAAGGCACGCGATCGTTCCGGAAAATCCACCGCCTCGGGCAAATACCCGACGCCTTGGCGGCTCTCCGGCCGTCCGCTGGGAATTCCCAGCAAGGAGACCTGCCCGACCGTTGGCAATCTCAAACCGAGCAGCATATGCAAGAGCGTGGTCTTGCCGGCTCCGTTCACGCCGACCAGGGCCAAGGCTGAATTTCCGTTCACATCCAAATCCAGCGGCCCGATGCGGGTGCCGGATCCATAATCCATGACCAGGCCGCGGCACCGGGCGAGGGCTTCCGTCAAAAAACCCTCCAGATCCCGCGGGAAAAGGTCCCATAACCTTGATCCTCGGCCGAGGCATTGGTATTCCGGAATCCCGAGTAATCCCATTGGGCCTTCAATAACCCCTTTTCACCGAACCAATACCGGCCTTGGGATAGCGTTTCCCCGGACACCGTCATTTGCTCCTCCATCAGCCAAGCCTCCGCGATCCCCCCGCCGATATCGACCGTATCGCGACCGATTAAGCTACGGCGGATCACTACGTCCCCCGCGGCCAACTCCCATTGGTTGCCCGTTTCCAGGCCGGGTGGAAGGATTTTCCAATCCCCTTCGGCCAGACTGTCAATGCCCGATTGCAGGGGTAAAACCATGCCGCCCGCTCCCAATAGGCCGCCGCTGAGGACCAAGCCATTATCCCCTTGATCCAGGCAAATGGTGTCTTTTTTTCCAGTCAAAGTACCCGAGCCGGTCGCTTTCCTCTGCATCATCCGGCATGGCCGGGCGGTATCTTGCCAGCCCGCCAAGCTGATCAAACCTGCGCCCAGCAAGCTATCGGAGCCGCCAGGGGATAGCTTGAGCCGTTCTTCGTAGCGGAATTCCAGGGTTTCACCCGCTTCGGGCAAGAGGGAAAGCCGCACCGTCCTGGACGGCACCGGCAGGAAATCCCGGGTGCTGAATAAATCGCAGGCATTCAAGAGGTAGGCCAGGAGCAAAATGAGGAAGCATCGATAGGCCATGCTTCTGGAATATAAGAAACCGCCCGCGGGTTACTTTTTACCGGTAGACTCCATGAGCCTTAAGACTTCCATCTACACCACCATTTTCGTGCTCGCCCTGGGCATGGTGGTCACCCTCATCGTTTTTTGGAATATCTACATCATCGGGGATTACCAGACCATCCGGGAATTGCAAGTGGCCCTGCATGGGAACAGCTTTATCCCATCGCGAAGCCGGTGGACCATTCTGGTCATCGGCATTTTGTTTCTTTCCAGCATTTTAACGGTTTTAGCGGTTTTTTTCGCCAACTTATTGCGCAATGCCCGCTTCAAGCAGCAGCAAAAAGACTTCGTGAACATGGTCACCCATGAATTGCGCCTCCCCATGTCTTCCATTCAGATGTTTACCCAAACCCTGTTGCGGAAAGACATCGCCGAAACGGACAAGACGGTTTTCCTGGAAAGGATAATGGGCGAATGCCAGCGCATGAACGCCTTGATCGATCACCTGCTCAAGTCCCAGGCCATCGAAACCCACCGGCTTCCCCTCTATCCCCAGACCATCGACCTGGCGGAATTTTTTCGCGCCTTCAAGGCGAAATGGCCCAGGACCTTGGATGTTTTGGACTTACCCGCGGGCCTGAAAATCGAAGCCGATCCGGTTTTATTGGATTTAGCCTTGACCAATCTGGTCAGCAATGCCGAGAAATACGGCCGCGGCAGCATTCCCCATATGACCATGCAACAACAGGGACCCCGTTATGCGCTCAGCGTCATCGACGGCGGCGCGCCCATCCCCCGCAAGTATTTGCGGTCGATATTCAAGCGGTTTTACCGCATCCCCAATCGCGATACCCGGCGCCAAAGCGGCGTCGGCCTGGGCCTCTATATCGTCCGCAGCATAGCCCACATGCATAAGGGCGAAATCTCGGTTAGCCCCGATACCCAAAGGCCCGATGGGAAAAGGGGCAATGCATTCACCCTGACCTTGCCGAAAAGGCTGCGGAGGCGCTGATGACCCATATTCTCATCATCGAGGACGATACCAGCATGGCCCTGGGGCTCGAATACAATTTGAAGAGCGAGGGTTATGACGTCACCCTTTGCCGGGACGGGGAAAGCGGATTGCAAACCCTGCGCGAGAACCGCTTCGACCTGGTGCTACTGGATTGGATGCTGCCGGGTTTGGACGGACTGGAGGTTTTGCGCGCAGTCAGGGCGGATCAATTGGCCGTTCCCGTGCTATTGCTGACGGCGCGCGACGCCAAGGAAGACATGGTGGAAGGGCTGGACGCCGGCGCGGACGACTATATCACCAAACCCTTCGACCTGAATATCCTGCAAGCGCGTATCCGATCCCTGCTTCGGGGACGCTCCTGGCTCATCCAAAAAGAAGAGGAGGGCGAGGGCGAAGCCCAATTCGGCAATTCCCGCATCCGATTCGACAATTTCGAAGCCGTCGCGAAAGGCAGGACCTTCCGGCTTTCCTACAAGGAGGCCATGATCATGAAGCTCTTCTGGGAAAAGCGCGGCCAGGTGATTTCCCGCGAGGAATTATTACAGAAAGTCTGGGGTATCAACGGTTATATCCAGAGCCGCACCGTCGACAACCATATCGTGCAATTGCGCAAATACTTCGAAGAAAATCCCAAGAACCCCCGCCTCATCCTATCCATCCACGGCGAGGGGTATAAATTCGTGGGATAAGCTCAGGCTTCCCAGTCGCCCCGGAAGACTTCCACGGCATTGCCCGTCATCTTGACCGAGCCGTGGCCGTCATAATCCAATTTCAATTCCCCACCGGTGAGACGGACCGTAATGCTGTCGCCGGTGAGCCCCAAACGCCGGCAAACCGCGGCCACCGCCGCAGCGCCGGTACCGCAAGCCCAGGTTTCCCCCGCGCCTCTCTCCCAAGTGCGCTGGATAACCTCACCGGTATGAACGACTTGAATGAATTCGACGTTCACCCGGCGCGGAAACAAGGGATGGTTTTCGATAAGCGGCCCGTATTTTTCGACGGGAAAAGTCAAAACGTCCTCCACCTGGATCACGCAATGGGGATTGCCCATGGATACTGCGCTGAAAACGAAATCCCGGTCCCCGGCGCGCAGGCTTTGGCGGATAACTTCGGGCATGTCCAAGGTGGTGGGGATTTGAAGCCCTTCGAATACCGGCAGGCCCATGTCGATTTGAATGGAGACGGCATTGCCCTGCGGGTCGCGTTCGGTGATCCATGCCTGCCTATGGCCGGCGCCGGTCATCAAATCCAGCTTGTCCTGGCCCTTGCGGTAGGTATCATGGATGTATTTCGCCACGCAGCGCAAACCGTTGCCGCACATTTCCGAACGCGACCCATCGGCATTGTACATGTCCATTTCGCCGTCCGCCTCGGCATGCGGCTTGATGAGGATGAGGCCGTCCCCGCCTATCCCGAAATGGCGATGCGCCATCCGCGGCGCGAGAATGTCGGGATCGCGCACGGGGTGGACCATGGCGTCGATATAGACATAGTCATTGCCCGTGCCTTGCATTTTGATAAAAGGAAGCCTTGCCATTTTCGCGTTTACCTTCGATTTCCGCCGGGTCCGCCGGCTGAAAAAATACGGACTTGCCTACCACCCCGAGGCGGCATGATCGAGAATGACCTTGACCGCATTGTCGATGGCGAGTTTTTGCCCGGTTTCTTCGGTTTGTCCCTGATCGATGGAATAAAACCCGTAGCCCGGGACTTGGGATTCCTGGTAAAGGGTATCATCCTTGACCCGGTCTAGAAACACCACGCTCAAGAGCATGTCCACCCGGTATGTCGTCACCTTATCGCCGCTCACCGACTGAGGCCGATGCGAATACGACTTCAAAGTCGTGGCCAATTCCGCGTCTCCGCCCTGGTTCACGCGCAATAAATTGGTCCGCTGCCGGAAACCTTCGTCCAGACCCTGGGCGATTTTATCGGCTAAGGAGCTTTCCAGGGTTTCATTCCCCACCGGCAGGATGCGCAAGGTTTTCAAATGCGTGGGCAAGGTAGTGCCCGAGAAGGTATAGCAAGCCGCCAGAAGGCAGCAGGCCAACCCTCCCAGGATACCAACCCCGAAGCGAAGCGGATTTGAAACCATGCTATGAAATTAGGAAATGCCGGCCGCCAGCCAGGCTTCGCTCGTCGCCACCAAATCGGCCTCATCTGGGGAATTGCGCGCCTCGCCGGCTATGGCCCGGATTAGGAAATTGCCATACCTCTCGCGCGCCGCGCGCGGATCCAGCAACCAAGCCACCTGACGCAAACCGGGTTGGCGCTGTCTTTGCGCCAAATCCTTGATGCGGAAAGCCGCTTCGGGCACTAATACCTCGAAAAGGGGATGTTTCCCCTCCTGCTGCACCTGCTCGCTGCGGGCGGCTATCATGGGATCCGAAGGCGGGGCGAAGGGGATTCGGGCGACGATCATCAGCCGCACCGGCTGGCCTTCGGCGTCGCGTAATTGGCTGGGCCAATCCTGGCCGATGAAAATGGGGGCCACATGCTGCTTGAACAGGAATGCCTGGGAGTCGCGATTGCCGTCAAACCCCTGGGTAATCACGCGGCGTTCCGGCAGCGATTTCAGCAACGCTTCCCGCAGGGATTTGACCAGGCTTTGGCTCGGGGCGAAGATGGCCGTGGGAACCGCCATTTTAGCCAAGCTCCGCGCCAAGAGCTCGGCCAAGGGCTTCACCGCGTCCGGCCCCTGATGCGAGGGGGCGAAAGGGGTGAGGAGGAATAGCCTTTCACCGGCGGCGGGGTTTTCAATCACGTAACGCGGAGAGGGCTCCAGAAAAGCCAGGCCGCTGCGGCGCGCGAATTGCCTTTGCGTCCCATCCCCCAGGCTCAAGGTCGGGCTCAACCATAATCCGCCGCGATGCAATTCCGATAATTTGCCGGCGAATGCTTCGGCCGCCTGCATCGATCGCGAGCGAATGCGGATTTTATGCGGGTTTTGAAAATCTTCCACCCAGGCGACCTCGCCGGGATGCGGATCGGATAGGCGAAGGACGAGGGTTCCGGCTTCATTCAAACGGGTCGCGGCGCGCGTGCACTCCGCGGAAAGCAAGGCTAATTCGCCGGCATCCGTCGCCGCCGGCCACCCTTCAGGTTGGGAAACCAAGGCCTGCGCCAGGTCTTGCAAATCCCGGCTTAAGTCCTGCAAAGCGTCGATAACCGGCCCCTCGGGCGCGGAGAATTCCATCGCAATCCGCTCCTGGAAGCGCAACCGGCTCTCCCCGTGCTTGACTCGCTTCTCGGCCTGGCGGCCGATTTTCGCCAGCCAGCGCTGAGTTTGCTTTTCGGCTTGATTCGACTTTTCAGCCAAGCCGCGGATTTTTTCCAACTTGTCTTCCGGCAGGGTAGCGCCTTCGGCAAGCGCCGTCAGCCAACCCGCCAACCCTTGCGGATCCTCGGAAGAGGCGCCGATGGTTTGCAAGAGATGGCGGATCTTGAAAAAGCTCAACTCCTTTCCCGACCAGGCTTCCATGGCTTCGGGCATCCGGTGGGCTTCCAAGAAGAGGACCCCGTCGACGGGAGGGATTAAAGAGCCATCCAATTCCAGATCACGGATAAAGGTTTCCTGACGGATGACGACGACTTCGGCATCGCTCGCCCGCGCATGCGCCGCATGCGCATACGGCTCGTCGGGCCCATAACCCACGGAAGTCACCTTCATTCCCAAGGGGCGGGCCTTATCCGCCGAGGCGCCGGGGAAGGCGACCAAATCGCCGGTTACCGTCGCATAACCCCAGGAAAGAATGGGGAGCAAGCCGAGGATTTCTCCGGGGCTGAACCTGTTTTTCAGCCGCCCGGCCAGGTATTCCAACCGGGAAGGGCTGACATAACCTTCGGGTTCGCGCAGGATTTGCAAACGCCACCCTTGGCCCAAGGCGGCCCGTACCGCGCTTTGGACCGGCCCCAAAAGGATTTCTTCGGCGCGCGCATCGGGAACGACGATTAAAACGCCGCGGCCGGATTTCATTCCCTGCGAAGCCGCCGAGGCCAAAGCCATGGCATGGCTGCGCGGGTCGGAGGTTTCCAGGGAACACCAGCGACCTTCGGAGAGGGCCCGGTGGAATTCGCTCAGCAGTTTTTCCGGCCAGGGGCCGGCGTCTTTCGACACCTCCTCCAAGGATAGGTGCAAGGCTCCCCCGGTCTTCCACCAACCCTCGGGCAATGCGGAAGCATTGGCCCTGCCCGCCAAGGGCTTGGGCTCGGCCCAGCGTGGGCTCCACTTAGGGGCATCCCCTTCCACCGGCTGAGCGCCAAGACGATTCCAAGGAGCCGGCGCCGCGGCCAAAAGGCCGTCGAGTATCCGCGAGAGCTCGGGATTGGCGGCCAAAGCCTCTTCCGCTTTAAGCCAGGCCATGGCGGCCCATTCCGCGTCGGGCAAGGCGCGATGGGCTTTTCCCTGCGGCAAATCCAGCCGGGCGGCGACGGTTTCGAGTTTATGGTTGGGCCATTCCGGCCAAGCTATGCGCACCATGAGCAGGGAGTCGAAAAAATCGCCTAAGGCGTATTCGATGCCGGCCCGCTTTAATTCGGCCTGGATGAAATGGGCGTCGAATTCGACATGGTGGGCCACCAGCGGCGAGGTCTTCGCGAAGTCCAGAAAGGCCCGCAAAGCGTCGGATGGCTCCATGCCACCCGCCAATTCCGCCTCGGAAATGCCGGTCAACTGACTCGATAGGAAGGAAACCGCGGTCCGGGGCTTGACCACCACGGAAAATCGTTCTCCCAGCACACCGTCCTTGACCCGGACGGCGCCGATTTCGATCACGCTGTCGGCTTCGGCCGACAGGCCGGTGGTTTCCAAATCAAATGCGACGAATTCGGTTAAAGCATGCATGGTCAATTCGCCGCCATTTTCTTGAGTTGTTCTTTGGCCGCCTGGTTGAAACCCAAGGCGTCGGCCTTATCCAGGCGCAGATAATTCCGCAGGGAAGAGAGGGCCTTTTCGCGTTGTTCCCGGGATCCGCTTTGGGCGAATAACCCGCTTTCCAGCCTGGCCTTGAGCCAGAAATACTGGGCCTGGTTTTCCTGGCTCATCTTGGATAACCAGGGTTGAATTTGATCGAGATCGGTCAAGGCCATATTGGGCATGTCCTGGTCCAGGTATATCCTGGCCCGCAACCCGGCTATGGTGGGATGAAATCCCAATTCCAAGGCCTTGTTGCTCAGCAAGAGGGCATTCCCGGCGTCCTTTTGATTCAGGTAAGCCTGGGCGAGGTTAAAGAAGCCGTTTTGCCTCTCCTCGGCATTCGGCATGGCTTCCACCAGGGATTTGGCGCCGGCCAAATCCCCTTGGTCGATTTTGTTCTGAAGGGTGAGGGAGTCCATGACGATGGCTTTGGGTGCGGACTCGCTCCGGCCTTGATTCCGGCCGAAGGCGAGAAATCCCACCCCGGCTACCACCAAGGCTATCGCGGCCAGCCAGGGCCAGCGTTTGTGAAAGTTTCCCTCTTCGGGCAATAGGGCTCGGAATTCCGCCGTGGAGAATTGCCCCTTGGTCAAATAACCCTTGAGCACTTGATCGGGGGTGGCCATGCCGTGGTATAGGCGGTAAACCGGCCGCAACGCATCGAGCATTTGCGAAGCGTCCTGGTAACGGTGTCCGCTTTCCCTGGCCGTAGCCTTGCAAATCACTTGGATGAGCCCGTCGTCGAAGCCCCTCATCGCCGCGGGAATATCCACGATGCGCCAATGCAACAAGCTGTCTATCGCCTCGCCCTGGTTGCGGCTGGGAAGCGGCCTTTTTCCCATCAGCAATTCGAAAAGCATGATGCCGATGGCGAAAACGTCGATGGAACGCGTGCTCACCTCGCCCCTCAGGCGCTCGGGCGCCATATAGGCCACGCTTCCGCTGATATTCTGCGTCATGCTATGCAAATCGGCGCCCAGCTTGGCGACGCCGAAATCGCAAATCACCGGTTGTCCCGTCTTACGGATCAAGATATTCTCGGGTTTCAAATCGCGATGGATCACACCGTCGTATTGGACCCCGTCGAAGGTCAGCTTGGCCTGGTGGGCATGTTGCAATCCTTCCAGGACTCCGACGATGATGGCCAGGGCGATGGGCGGAGGGAATAGGCGGCGCTGCTCCAGTTGCTGCCGCAGGCTCCACCCGTCCACATATTCCATTTCGATTTGCAGCTTGCTGCCGCTCTGGTTGACGTCGTAAATATGGACGATGGCGGGATGCTTCAAATGGGCCGCCAATTGCGCTTCCAGGAAAAACTTTCCCCGGCGCTTGGTATCCATGACCATGTCCTGGTGCAGGATTTTCAGGACGCGCATTTCCCCAAGCACCAAATGGCGGGCCAGAAAAACATCGGCCGATCCCCCCTGCCCGAGGATTTTCACGATTTCATAACGGGCATCGGTGGTTTCGCTTAGCTTCATCGCCGCAGCCGGCTTTTCAAAATCAATGCCCATGGCGGCATCGTGGGGGGAAAGGGTTTCAATCGCCTTCCGATGCGACGGCATCGACGATATGGAAGAACTCTTGCAAAGCGCGGGCCATGAGCAGGCGCTGTTCGACCGGCGGCAACAGAGGATGCAGGCCGCGGATGAGATAAACCGGCATGACTAGCCGGCCCTCCAGGCGCAGTCGATCCAGGGCCTCCTCGTAGCGTTGCCGGTAAAAATAAATGGGCGTGCCGTCCTTATCGTGCTGGTCGAGCAATAGCTGGAGCCAGGTGGCGATTTCATTGCCTTCTTCGCCGGACAAATCGATTTCGATGTCGTCCCCGGCGCTTTCGGGATCGCCGGCCAAAACCAAATCGTCGAGGACTTTCTGCGCTTTGGGCAATTGGTCCTTGGCCACCGTCAAAGACGACTTCGCGCCTCCCTGCGGATCGGCGGTGATTTGGCAATCCAGACCATGCAGGACCAGATAAGCTTTCAGCCTTTCCAAGCTATCGCGTTCCAGCGACGAGGCGAGATGGATGAATTCTTCGGGCACCGACAAAAATTAGTTTCGCAACGCTCAGCGTCCATCGAGTTTAAGCGATCGGCCCGGATTATTCGCTTGTAAATCCAAGGTATCGGGCCAGTTGCTCGCCGGTTCCTGGCTGGACCAGGGAAAGGCTTTTCCCGGAAACCAATGTCCATCGCCGTTTTGGTCCGCAAAAAACGCCAGCGTCCATATACCGGGCGCCAGGCTATCCAAAACCGATTGGGACTGCGACAAGCGGAAAACCCGGGATTCGGGACCCTTGATGCGTTTCAATTCGGCCGTCCATCCCAAAATAGCGGCATCGACTTGCAAGGTCAATTTGGCCCACTGCGACGGTTTCAAGAGGTTCAAGCGACCGACGGGTTGAACCGGCGGGGAAGCGGTTGAAGTGTCGGTGGGAAGACGGATCCCCTGCATGCCGATATCGATGGCTTTGCCCGAATCCTTAGGCGCGGGCCAGGACAAGCGAATGGAAAACGCGCCGGCTCTTTCGGCTTTGGCGGTTAACGGCACGCTGTCGAGGCGAACCTTCCACCGTCCGGCTAATTGTTCAAACGCAGAATCCGGGAGCGGTTGACTCGCTCGCACCAGAACTTCCCGCATCCCCACCATGGGTTCGGCGCCCGCTTTGACGGGAGGCCCCACCAAGTCCGGGCGTAACCATAAGCTGAAAGCCATCGGCGTCGAATCCGTCGGCGGGGTCACCTCGAAGGTCGCGTTGGCCCGCGATGTGTCTAAAGCGCCCCCGGCCTCATCCTTCAACCCGTTCAGGCTCAGCCCGTAACGTTGGCTTGTTTCCAGGTCTTTCAACCACAACTCCAATTCTCGGTCCGGATTCAAATCGACGGAAACCGGACGAAAGGACGCGCTGTCCCCCAGCGGCCACATCCGGTAAAAACGAGGTTCAGAGGCTTGCGGCCAAGCGAGGTTACGGTTGAATTTCAGGCGAAGCGCGCCGGATACCCGCTTCGATTTAGGCCCCGGCATGCCCGCCGGCACCCAGGTGGTTTGCACGAGTTTGAGGGAAGAGGTATCCGAATCGCCCAAGCGCATCACGAGGGAAGGGGGAGCGGATGGACCCACCCGTATCCCCGCCGGACCCACGGCGATATTTTCGCCCGCATCGGGCAAATGGTTATGGTTGGCGTCGATGAAGCCGAGCACCCCGTAATGACCCGGCGTCAAATTCCGGAAGTCAAAGCGTCCCAGGGAATCGCAAGGTTCCAGATACAGCGGTTTTTCGCGCCAGGGATTGGGGATGGAATCCGGCCAAGGCATTTTACGCCTCTGCCCCCGGCGAGGGATGGCCGCTTCGCGCAGGCGCGGATAAAGGCCGACCCACGCGTCCTTGACCGGCTTGCCCGCCGACAGGAATAACCGGCCCGATAAAACCGCCGAATCCAAGGAGGGACCGGTGGAAAAAGCCAGCCGGAAAGAGCTGTCCATGGAAAGGCCGGCCATGTCCTGGACGGCATTGGGAAAGTAAAGGCCGTAGGTGGTATTCGCGCGGAACAGGCTGTCATGGGCCAGGGTCAGCAAGGTGCCGTCGACGTCCAGCCGCAATTTTCCCGGCAGGGCGGGGTTTAAAACGATGCGGTCGGCGGTCAGATCCGATTTGATCCATTCCGAGAATTGCAGGCGTATTTTCGCTTCCCTATCGACCTGGGTTTGCTCGGGAGCGGGAAATACCCCCGCGACATAGGGCGGAAGCTTATCGGGCGGTCCTCCCGGAGGGGCCTCCACGTGAGCGCAATTCCAAAGCGCCAGGCAGCATAGCGACAAACCGAGGCCGGAGACGGTGAAGCCGCCGGGCCTTTTCATTCAATCAATTTCCCGACTCGGTCGTAGCGGATGCGGAAAGGGATGCGCGGCCAGGTCACGGGATTGGTCAGTTGGAACCTGCCGTCCCCGTTCTCGAAGGAGAAATAAATGATGGCGGCCTTGGCCTTGACGAATTCGCGCGAGAGCATGCCCCAGTACCGGCCGTCGCTGCTATTATCGCGGTTATCGCCCATCATGAAATAACATTTTTGCCGCAAGGTATAGCTCGGGCTGACCTTGCCGTCGATGGAAAGGGAAGCCCGCAGCTTCAGCGATGCTCCCATGGCTTCTCCCTGACCCTGCAGGTTCTGCTCGATGAGATCGAAATAATTCGGCAAGAGGTATTCCGAAGTCTCGGTGCGGGTCAAGCCGCTTTGACCCTCGGGATACATCAAATCCGTGGAGCGCACGAAGCCGGTCTTGGCCGCTTCGCGTATGGCCGTGAAAGGGACGTTTTCGGCATGCAGGAATTCCACTTGTCCGGCCACCGCGCGGACGGCGGGGATGTCCATCAAAACGAATAGGTTGAGGTGATGGCGGTTTTGCGGATCGCCGTTCAGGTAGGGAAGGACATAATCGTTGGCCACCGCCGAATCCTTGAGCAGGTCGAGCACGAGTTCAACCTTATGCCCCGGATTCTCCTGCAAGGCCAGGGAGCGCATCCACATCGCCATGCGCAGGGAAAGGGTGTCCAGCCTTAAGGTTTCACCCGGCTTGGGCAGTCGGAAGCTCAACTTATCGCGGATAGGATCGAAGCCGCGATCGCTTTCGTATTGGCCGTGACGCGGCAAGGCCATCTGCTTTTCATCGACAAAGACGTCGGTGCCCTCGACGCGCAGGGTTTGCCCGCTTTGCGCCACGCAACGTTTGATGAAGTCCTTGCGCTGGTAGACGACCAGGTGGCTTTGTCCCGGTTTCGGCTGCGAATCCCAGTACAAGACGCCGAATAGGAAAAGGTTGGCGACGAAGCGGTACCTGGCGGGATTGTTTTCCGGCACGTCCGGATCGCCGGGGTATTTGAAAATCAGGATATCCCCCGGCTTGGGATCGAGGAATGCCGGGGTCTTCCAATGCGTGAAGGGGATTTCGGCGCCATAAGGCAGCTTGAGGCCCAACAGGAAATCACCCACCAATAGGGTCTTTTCCATGGAGGCGGAAGGAATCTTGAAGGCCTGGATGACGAAGAGAATGACCACCATGGCCATTCCGAGGGGCATGATGATTTCACGGAAGAGACCGCGCAAGCACCCTTTGGGTTTTGGCCCGGGCGCCGAAGGACTGGAAGGCATCGGACTATCCGACGAAGGCTCGGGAGGCGGATTTGATTTCGGCATGGAAGCGCCAAAAGGTACAAATAGCTCTACCCGCGGCCGAGGCCGGCAGGGTTGTTTACGGGGGCGAGGCCTTCGTATAATCGCCACAAGGTGTCCGACCACGTGAAAATGTATGACGAAAACCTGGTGAAGGAAATCATGATCTCCACCGCGCTTTGCGTCCACGAAATGCTGAAGGACGACCCGCAGGCCTGCGAAGACGACATTTACGACTTCATCGAAACCAATTTCCGGCAAATCATCAACGAGACCTTACTGGCCGAGAGGGAATCCCAGGACGGAGCCGCCGAGGAACCGCCCTTTTTACCCTAGCCCATGCCCGGCCGCCTTCCAGCGAATTGCCCGGAAACGGGATTGCCTCAAGTCCCTTTACTATCTTGCCGGACATGAGCGACAGTTTCCTAGAAAAGCTCAAGAAAACCGTGATTGCCGGCGCCCAAACCTCAGCCAATAAAATCGAGGAAGCGGCCCGAGTCGGTAAGTTAAGGCTTGACCTCATGGCCGAAAGGCGCAAGTTGAGCCAGGCTTATACCGAATTGGGCAAGGAATCCCACCTCGCGCTATTGGAAGGCTCCCTGGAGCAATTGGCTGTGCGTCCCGGTGTGACTGAGTTGCAGCACAATATCGAAAGAGCGAAAAAAGAAATCATCGACTTGGAGATTCGGCTGGCGCAAATGCAGCATAAAGCCGTCTAACCGGCCTCGGGCGGATGGCCGCCCCCTTTTCCGGTCCGGCAAGGCCTTTTATGGACCGAAAGATTAGAGTCAGCTTTTTTCCCGCCAACGCCTCCAAGGTCAGGGCCTTGGCGATTTCCCGCCGTTCGGGATTGATTATCGCCACCCTGGGGACCCTGGCCAGCCTGACGGGATTTTGGTTGTTGTTCTCCGGCGCTTTGCATGAAAGTCCCGAAAAAACCCAAACCCGCAAGCGCCTGGAAGGCGAGAATGCGACCTTGCGCGAAAGGGTGGAATCCCTTGAAAACGAAGCAGATGAGGTCCAACGGGGACTCAAGCATTTGGAAGGCCTGAAAGTCGACGCTCTCCTGGCGACGGGGATGGAATTGACCGAAAGGAGAACCGACCAGGCAGCCAATGGAATTTGGGATTTTTTCCAAAAAATCCCTTCGGAAGCCGGAGACCCCGCCGGCGCTTTGCTGCGAGCCCGCTCCATCGCCCTCTTTTACGATTCCACTCTGGTGGTTTTACAGCATGCTCAGGAGGAAAGCGAGTCCTTCCCCACCGGTTTACCCGTGCCTCGATCCGCCATTCTGACTCGGACCTATGGCCTGAATTCCGATCCCTTCACCGGCAAAAAAGCCCTTCATCCGGGCGTCGATTTCAGTGATAAGCCCGGCACCCCCATCCTGGCTTCCGGGGCGGGCGAAGTGGTCGATACCGATAAGGATGATGTCTGGGGCCGATCGGTAAAAGTGCGGCACCGCACCGGCATGGAGACTTTTTACGGTCACTTGGCCACTATCGACGTCAAAAAAGGCCAAAGGCTGAAAAGAGGCGAGATGCTGGGAACCATGGGCGAAAGCGGACAATCCACGGGACCCCACCTGCATTTCGAGTTGCGCTTGCAGGGTGAACGCGTCGATCCCCTGCAATACCTTCTGCCGCAGGATGCGGGAAGCAAATGGCTATGAACGGCATGTCCACGACCTTGGATTCTTCGGAAATCATCGCCGAGATCACCGCCTTCCGCCGGCGGCTGCACCAGGAGCCCGAGTTATCGGGACAAGAAAAAGACACTTCGGCCGCCCTGGTCTCCGAGCTGGAAAGGGAAGGCTTCGCGCCCCGGACTTTCATCGACCATCGGGCGGTGGTGGCGCTGTGGCCAGGCAAGGACAGGAGCCGCGCCTTGGCTTTGAGGGCGGACATGGACGCCTTACCCCTCCAAGAGCAATCCGGCATGCCTTGGACTTCCCAAAGACCCGGTATCATGCATGCTTGCGGGCATGACGGCCATGCTTCCCTGATGTTAGGAGTCGCCAAATCGTTGGCGCGCCGGGGCAAAGCCTACCCCTGCGATATCGCCCTTCTCTTTCAACCGGCGGAGGAAAACGGGCAAGGGGCTCCCGCCTTGATCAAAGACGGTTTCCTGGAGGGGCCTCCCCGCATCGAAGCCCTGTTCGGCCTCCATGGCTGGCCGGAATTGCCCGTGGGAAAATTGGCCGTGCACGACACCTCGGTCATGGCGTCGGTGGATAATTTCGATATCGTCCTCCACGGAAAGGGAGGCCATGGGGCCATGCCCCATCAGGGCTTCGACCCCATCACCGCAGCGGCCCATTTCATCACGGCGGCGCAAACCTTGATCAGCCGACGCCTCTCGCCTTTGCATGCCGGAGTCCTGACCTTCGGCAGCATCAAGGGGGGTAAGGCGCATAATGTGATCCCCTCCGAATGCCAGCTCAAAGGCACTATCCGGGCCATGACCCCCGAGACCCGGCAAATGCTCAAGGACGGCCTGCAAAATCTCGTCCTCGATTTCCCGCCAGCTTTTGGCTGCAAAGGCGCCTTGACCTGGGTCGAGAGCACACCGGCCACCCTCAACAATCCCGCCATGGCGGCTTTGGTGAAATCCGCCGTGACTCAAGCCCTGGGAAATGAGGCGCTGGAGGAAATTCCGCCGAGCATGGGCGGGGAGGACTTTTCCTATTTCCTGGAAAAAGTTCCCGGCGCCTATTTTTGGCTGGGCGTGGGCGACGGCCAAGGCCTATTGCATAATCCCCGGTACGACTTCAATGACGCCGCCTTCGCTCCGGGGCTCCGGGTTTTTGAAACCCTGATCGAGCGTTATTTTCACGCCCACCCCTGAATTCGCCTAGAAGTGTTCCCCGCGCCGCAACCTTTCGCGGCGGTTGACTTCCAGCAATTGCGCGCGCCGCAGGAAATTCGTCCCCGGAGCGCCCATTTTCGCCGCCGGTAGGCCGGAAATTTCCCGGGCGATGTCGATGGCCTTCAAAAGGGCCTCGGCCGGCGTCCCTGCGACGGGGTAGGCGGGGAATATGCCTTTGCCATGATAGTCCTCGCCCTTGGGAGCTTTGAATTTCAAGTGGGTAATCAGGGACAATGCTCCCCCGGGAGTGGCCACCACCATTTGGCCTATGCCCTTACCGTAAGTCCGGGTGCCTACCGTCGGCGCATCCAAGCCGTCACGCAGCGCGGCGATGAGAATCTCGGAAGCGCTCGCCGTCATCGAATCGGCTAAAATGACGAGCTTGCGCCCTTCCCCTTTTTCGCCCGCGCGGGCCAAATGGCGCGACAGACCCGTCAACGGAACGAAATGGGTCTCATCGAAGAAACGCTGCTCTTGCTGGATGATGACCCCGCCCGGAAGCAATTCGTCGGCGATGGCGAGCGCTTGTTGCAAGGAACCGCCGGGATCTTGCCGCAAATCCAGAATGAAGACCGGATAGGCCTGGGTTTCCAGCAAGGCTTGGCGGAACTCCAAGAGGCTGCTGAGCCCCCCATAGGTCGTCTCCGCGAACGCGAACAGGTTGATCACCGGGACGCCTTGCAGGGTATCCACCATGACGGCCGGAAAATCCACCGGTACCTTGGTGGCGCTGATGACCAGGCTATCCCCGGAAGCGGACAGGAGCGTCAATTCGATGGTAACGCCGGAGTCACCTTGGGACCACAAGGAAAAATGCGGGAGGGCCGAATCGCCCGTAACCGGATGGCCTTGGACTCCCAGGATGCGCATGCCCTTGCGCGCGCCGGCCGACCAAGCCGGCGCATCGGCCACCGCTTCGCGGATGAGGAGGGTATCGCCGGTGGGATTCAATTCCAATCTCAACCCCAAAGCCGCCGCCCGCGTCGTCAATATCCTTTGCCTTTCCGCCGCGGCCCCCGCGCTGTCGACATAACGCGTGAAACGATCGGTCGCGGCCAGGGATGCGTAGAGCGCCGAAGTCGATTTGCCTTGTCCGGCGGTATCGGGCAACTCCAAGGGAAACCCGAACCCGGTTTGTAACCGGAAATAATTCCAGTCATATTCGTGATCCGGATTCCAGTTTCCGAATTTCTGGGTGGTCAGGACATACTCCACCACTTGGCCGGTGACGTGATCGAGCACTTTGCTCCTGGGATAAACGCGCGGGGCATCGGCTTTTCCCACGCCTAAGCCGACATCGAGTATCGGCAAATAAAGGCCGACCGCGCTGTCCGGTTCCCCATCCGCGGGAACCTTGTCGAGCAAAAGCAGATCGGACTGGGGATTCGGCACGACCCATATCACCGGCTGGGTCGAACTCGTATCGAACAAACAACCGGAAAAAACCATCCAACTGAAAAAGGCGGCAAAACCCAAATAGCCTGATTTTCTAAATAGCCGCATTTTTAGACCCGGACTTGAAGTATACCACTTGGAAACCCGGGGGTATTAAGAGGCGCGGCCAGAGGCGGCAACTGACCCTGAGACTTGGAAGCCGTTTCTCGCACAACCTTGCCCGCTGACGGCTAAGTAAAAAATCGCTTCTTGACAAGATATGAATAAAGACTATCTTTCCCGCTGGTCACGGGATATTCCGTCCAGTTTCTCGTATTTTATGGAGGCTGGCGGAAGGAGGTCGCAAACTTCGATTATCCGTGGCCAAGAAGGGCTTATCCATGCAACTGCCGAAATACAAGAAAAAGAAGCGAATTAAGTTAAAAGTCTGCCAGGAACCCGGTTGCGCGCGTGAATTCTGGGGCCATCCCATCGCCAAATATTGCGAATTACATCGCGATATCAAGCAAAGAGCCAAGCACAAAAAAGAGTTTGAGAGCGTTGACGTCAAGAATATGGTATTCAAACACAATTATACCGAAGTTCTCGATCTCAATTTTCTCTGCTGCTTAGAGGGTTGCGATCAGAATTACGTGGTCAAGGTTTTCCCCAAACAATTCGTGTATCCCCGCTATTGCGTTGAGCACCGCAATGATTTTCGCCGCGCGAATTTCGTGCGCATGTACCGACGGAAAGAAAGGGCGCTTGCCCACGCGGCTTAACGCCGTCCCGTCTTTTTCCGCTTGGACAGCCGGCCGAATTCAGTTTGACCGGCTGTCCACTCCCTTCCTTCCGAATTGAACCCGCGCTAAGGCGCCCCCCAAATCCAAGGCTTCGCAGGGTAAGTCGCCCTCCGCGAGCCGCTTTACCGCCGCGCCGGCCGGTTCATTCAGGTTTTTGACGCCATAAATCTTCGCGCCGCATTTGGCCAAGGCGTTCAATCCCGTTAACCCCTGCCCTTCCAATCCAGGTCCAGTCATCCAGACACAGGCCAATGCCGCTTTCGCGTCGCATAAGGCCAACAATAGGCCGTCGAGGTGGAGTTCGCCCATTTTATCCTGCACGTTCAGGCGGTTTTCCGAAAACCCATAGCTTCGATCGCCCAGCAAGACCAGGATATCTCCCCCATGCAAGACCTGGGATTCGGCCGCTACCCGGACCCGGCGTCCCGTGATTTCGGCCAAGGCTTCGGCCAGGGATTCCAGGGATTTGGCGTCGGCATGCCTTTGCAGGATCATCCACACGGCATCCTCGGAGAATCCCTTCTCGAAAAGGGCCGGCATTCGTTCGGGACCGCCTGAAGAAGCCACGACCAATCCAATTTTCAACATGCCAGTGCTCCGCGCGACTCGATGGGTGACGACCGGGTTTATTCCCGGATATTCTCGAAAAAATCATTGCCTTTATCGTCCATGACGATGAAGGCGGGGAAATTCTTGACTTCGATGAGGCGTATGGCTTCCATGCCGAGATCCTCGAATGCCAGGGTCTCGACCTTCACGATGTTCTCCTTCGCGAGGATGGCGGCCGGTCCGCCAATACTGCCCAGGTAAAAACCGCCATGGGCTTTGCAGGCGTCGCGGACTTGCGGGCTGCGGTTGCCCTTGGCGAGCATGATGCGCGAAGCGCCGTGGCGCATGAAAGCGTCGACATAACCGTCCATGCGCCCCGCCGTGGTCGGTCCGAAGCTGCCCGAAGGCATCCCTTGCGGGGTCTTGGCGGGACCCGCGTAATAGATGGGATGCTTTTTGAACCAATCGGGCATGGGTTGCCCCTCCTCCAGCATTTTTTGAATACGGGCATGAGCCACGTCGCGGGCCACCAATAAAGGACCGTTCAGGGATAGCCGGGTCTTCACCGGATATTTTGTCAGTTCGGCGCAAAGGTCGTCCATGCTTTGATTGAGATCCAAGGCTATGGGGCGCGACGCCTCGATCGCTTCGGGGCCTGGGACGAATTGCGCGGGATTCTTCTCCAATTGCTCGAGGAAAATGCCTTCCGCCGTGATCTTGGCCTTGATATTCCGATCGGCGCTGCAAGAAACGCCGATACCGACCGGACAACTCGCGGCGTGCCGGGGCAGACGCACCACGCGGACATCGTGCACCAGGTATTTACCCCCGAATTGGGCGCCGATGCCGGTATTCTGGGCAAGGTGACGAATGCGCTCTTCCCATTCGAGGTCGCGGAATGCTTGCCCCAAGGCATTCCCTTCCAGGGGCAAGCCGTCATAGTATCCCGCCGACGTCAATTTGACGGCCTTCAGGGTGGCTTCGGCGGACGTCCCCCCCAACACGATGGCCAAATGATAGGGCGGGCAGGCGGCGGTGCCGAGCTTGAATAATTTCTCCTGGAAAAACTTGAGCAAGGACGCCTCATTGAGAAGGGCCTTGGTCTCCTGGAATAAAAAAGTCTTATTGGCCGAGCCTCCCCCTTTGGCGAGGAATAGGAAATGATATTCCGCGCCAGGCACTCCGGCGATATCGATTTGCGCGGGCAAATTGGTCCCGGTGTTTTTCTCCTCGAATAAAGTCAGCGGCGCCAATTGGGAATAGCGCAGGTTATTGTTCTGATAGGCGCGGTATATGCCTTCGGAGATGGCCGCTTCGTCGTCTCCCTCGCACCAGACTTGCTGGCCCTTTTTCGCCATGACGATGGCGGTGCCGGTATCCTGGCATGAGGGCAATTCCCCTTGCGCCGCGATGACGGAGTTTTCCAGAAGATTCATCGCGACGAAATGATCGTTGTCACTGGCCTCGGGATCATCGACGATGCGGCGAAGCTGGGACAAATGGCCCGCGCGCAGGTAGAAATTCACGTCCCGCAACGCTTCTTCGGCCAATAATTTCAAGCCCTCCGCCGAAACGATCAGTACCGGTTTTCCCTGGAAGGATTCGACCCGGACATAATCCCGGGTGAGCAAACGATAGGGAGTGGTATCGGGAGCCAGGGGAAACATTTTCTGGTGGGTGAATTCAGGCATAATCGGCGCCCTCTTTTGATGGCCATAAGGTTGACAAACTACCTTCCTGCTCCCCAATCCTCAAAAGGAGTCTTATGTCCATTTACCGAAGCCTAGTCTCTGGGCTGGCCGCTGCGTTTTTCTTATCCGGTTGCGCGACCGTGAAACAAATCGGATTTCCCGACACCACCAGCAATAAGGGCAAAAAGGTGACGGCCTCGGTCAGCCATCTCAATATCCTTTTTCTGGTCCCGCCGTCCAACATCGACAAACTCGTCGACGACTTGAGCGAACAATGCGGTGGCGGTAAGGTGGAAGGCATCACCTTGGTGGATACCCGCCGGTTCATCTTCTACCTCGCCGAAAACATCACCTTGGAAGCCTCCGGCCATTGCGCCGAATAGGCCAACTGAAAAACCGGCCAACCGAGTGGCCGCTTCGATCAATCGCTTGAAGAGGCGGCCACTATCATGGCTATGACATAGGCTAAAGCCACCCCGCCGCCCAACCAGGTGGTCGCGGAGACGCGGTGGTATTTATCCCCGCCGGCCGCGCCCATCTTGGTGCGGATGCCGATGTCGATGGAGGCGCCATTGTCCTTATCGTCGTTGCCGATATAGTGGTATTGGCCGCGAACCACCAAATTGATATTGTAGGTGCGGAAGAAGATCATGCCGCCCTGGACATTCATGGCTGGTCCCGAATTGGCTTTATCGAGATCCTTATGGGAACCTTCGTCCGCAAACACATAGTGAATCCCTAATCCCCCGCCGGCGAAGGGCGAGAAATCCTGGCGGTTGAAGAAATAAATCATATTGGCGTCAGCGCCGATGGCTATGGGAGCGAAGAGTAAGAGGTCTATCTCCATGGCGAGTTGGGGCTTGAATTCAAACCAATTATTCCAGCCCAATTTGAAGACTTGATTGTATTTCTGAAACCTTTCCGTCTCAGGGCAGCCAAAGCCATTGCTGCAATCCGTCGATGTTTCTGAATTCCACCTGGAGAAACTGCCGTCCGAAGGCCAGAGATAACCCAGGCTCACCCCCGTCAGGTAAAAACTACGGCGCCGGTTTTGCGCATGGGGTCCGGCCTCTTCGGCTTCGGTGATATTCTCGACCGAAGCCACCTCTTCGAGGGATTTCCTTTTGGCCAAGGCTTCGGCCATGCGACCGGTCGCCAATTCGAAATCCTCGACGTTCTGAATGGTCAAACGCTGTTGGAAAAAACCGCCGCCGTCTCTCTTGGATATACCTGAGCTGAAATACATCTGCCGTCCCAGGCGGCGAATGGCGCCGAACACCACTTGATCCGCGCCGAGTGACTGGGCAGCCGCCACCGCGCAGGGTTTTTCCGAACAGGCCGCGATGGAATCGGGAGGACGCACCACATCGGCGCCGGTGAATTGTTGCAATTTCTCGGCGAACAAATCCTCAATGGTGCCGATGTCGCGCTCGGACACGCTATCGGCGTGCATGGGCATGAGTAAAAGCTTTTCCGCATGGCTAGGGTAAAACCCAGCCAGAAGGGCTAACAGCACGATTTTCATACCAGCTCCCGATTAACTTGGCGCATCCTTAAAATACCACCAAACGCCCAACGAAACCGGCGAGAAACCGGTCGCATTCATCTCATTATTACCCATTCATGCGCTATTGCGCCCGGCATTGATGATGGCGCCCATGCTCTTCACCACCAATTTCTCAAGGGATTCCTTGGGATAGGGGGCGGCTCCGCCGGCATCCTTGCGGCCTTGCTTGTTTTGAAGCAAGGCCCACTGTTGGATGACCAGCACCGGCATGACGATTTTTTCGCGCATGTGGATGGATTCGCGCACCACCGGCGAGGTCTCCAGCAGGGTCTGCTGCTTGGTGATCTCTTTCAGCAATTGTTTGGACAAGGTGGCTTCGCGGAATATCCTCCGCCACAGCTTGCCGAAGCGCTTGTCCTTCTCCAGGTAGCGGGTGAGGGGGAAAAAGCTTTTGGATAAACTCATCATGGCATTCTCGACCAAGGTCCGGAAGAAAAGCGAGCGGCCATACAATTCTTCCAGCCGTTTTTTCTGGCCTTGGGAAATGAGCTTGCGGAAGCCCTCCCCCACACCGTAAAAGCCGGGAATATTCTGCTTCATCTGGCTCCAGGCGCCGACGAAGGGAATGGCCCGCAAATCCTCGAAGCGCAAGCTCGACGACTTGCGGCGCGTGGGCCGGCTGGCGATATTGAGCTGGCCATAATAAGCGAGGGGAGTCATTTCCTCCAGATAGGGCAGGAACAAAGGATCCTCCCGCAACCCTTTGTAAGCCGTATGGCTGATCTTGGAAAGCTTTTCCATGAACCGGATGCCCGGCTCGTCGAGATCGGCTTGATCAGGGGCGAATACGCGGCTTTCCAAACTTGCGGTGAGCAATTGCTCCAGGTTGAACCTCGCCGCGGCCATGGTCCCGAAATTCGAGGAGATGGTTTGTCCCTGCAAGGTGATTTGGATTTCCTCGTTGGCGATGTCGGAACCCAGGGAGCGGTAAAACTTATGCGTATTGCCGCCGCCCCGCGAAGGAGGCCCGCCGCGTCCGTCGAAAAAGACCAGCCTCACGCCATGCTGGCGGGCCAGGGCCGTCAGTTTTTTCTTGGCCTGGTAAATGGCCCAATTGGCGGTGATATAACCGCCATCCTTGGTACCGTCGGAAAAGCCCAGCATGATGGTTTGCACCATGCCCCGCCGACGGAGATGGGCCATGTAAACCGGCGCGGAAAACAATTGGCTCAATACCTTCTGGGCCTGGTGCAAATCGTCTATGGTCTCGAACAGGGGCACGATGTCGAGTTTCAGCTTCTCGATTTTCCAGCCGGCCAGGCGCGCCATGACCATGACGCCTAAAACGTCGGCCATCGAACCCGAATTGCTGATGACATAGCGGTGCAAGGCCTTTTCCCCTTGCCTGGCCTGGATATTCCGGATGGCGACCAGGGTATCGAGGGTATCGCGGGTCAGGGGATCGAGCTCCTGTTCGGGCGACAACGGCAGCAGGGATTCGTGATTCAGGAGCTTTTCCAGCAAATGGCCTTGGGCGGTGTCGGAGAGGTCGGCGTAACCCGCGGCGGTTTCAGCCAGGCCCGAGGCTATCACGCCCGGCAATGACAGTAATTCCGCGAGGCATTTTTCATGGATGCGGCTATCCTGCCTGACGTCCATGGAAGCGAAAAAGAAGCCGAAGGTCTGAACCTTATAAATGAAGGCGTCGAGTTGATCCAGGAATAGACCGCCATGCTTTTCGACCAGGGTCTTGCGCATGGCCTTCAATTCATCCATCAATTCGCGGGGATCGGCGTAAGGTTCGGTGAGGGTATCGGAAGGCGTTTCGCCCCGCAGCCTTTCGTGCAAGGCGGCGAGCACCCGGCGATAAGCCAAGTCCAGGGGTTGGGCCACGCCGTCGAAAGTGAGCCTCCGGCGCAATAGGCGCAAATCCTCGAGATAGAGCCGCAATATCGATTCGTAGAGGCGGCGGGAGACTTCCAAGGTCACGGGAGCGGTGACGAAGGGATTGCCGTCCCTGTCGCCTCCCGGCCAGAATCCCAATTCGATTTTGGGAGGGATGTCGAAAGGATCGCCATCCTGGACCAAGGAGGATACGAGCCGCATCTGGATTTCGGGAAGAGTCGGATAGAAGACATTCTCCAGGAACCAAAGCAAGCTGGTGGCCTCTTCCACGGGGGTGGGCTTACGGCGGTTTTGAAACCGGGTTTGCCCCATTTGCAACAGCAAATTGCGTATTTCGGATAACCTGTCGCCCGCGATGGCGCGGCTCAATTCGGATAGGATACCGAGTATACTATCGGGATAGAATTGGGTGGGATGAGCCGTCAAGACCACTCTGACCTTGCCGTCTTTCAGCGCGCTTCGGAAGGCGTTTTGTTTTTGCTTCTCGGCGACCCGCTGCAATAAATTGGACAAAGTGCCGGGAGCGTCCATGCCGTGGATGGCGGGAAAAGCCGCGTCTTCCAAGGCGTCGAAGAGGACGACTTGCCTCTCCACCAATTGAATGAATTGGAAAAGCAGGTTAAGCCGTATTTGGGGGTCGCGGGGGATTTTCCGGTGCCGGAAATACAATTGCACGATATCGTGGGGGGATCGCCCCTCCGCCAGCTTTTCGGCGCAAAAGCGGGTAAACAGGGGTAATTGCACGCCGGTATCGTCCAGGCCGTCGAAAGGGAGGGTTAGGAATAAGCCATTGTATAGCTGGTACTTGACCGCCACCAAATCCTGAAAAGCGTTCACCGCCCGTTGCATCGCATTCATAAACCGGACCTATTCATTGACGGCCAAAAGGGGCTTAACTCCCAGCAATACCCCTTCGCGTCTCATCTGGGTTAATCGCCGCTGGAAATGCGATTCCCTCTCGTGATTTTCCATGAAGCCTTGCACGGCGTCGGCGACGTCCTCTTCGGGGATTTTGCTGTCTAACACGTCAAAGCCTTCACCGAACCGCCAATTCACCAGGGCCAAGGGGGCGGGTTCGCCCTGCGATTTCAAAACCGTCTCGGGCATTAAGACCAAGGTCACCTCGTGGCGGAATTCTCCCGGCCGGATGCCGTATTGATCGATGAGCCTGACCCATTGATCCGCGACGCGGATGCGGGGCAAGCCTTCCTGGGGCATGTCTTTCGGAAAAAGTTCATGATAGCCCACGGTATATCCTTTTTCGGCCATTTGGATGGGGGCGTGAAAGGCGGCGCGGCGGACGCGATCGAGGCGGAGTTGCTTTTCCTTTTCATCCCAACGCGAGAGATAGGCCTCCAATCCATCCTTGAAAAACTCATCCGGCAAATTCTTTTCCCTGCCCGCGACGGTTTTCCAGCTTTCCAAATTCACCAGCACCCAAGGCCTGGCGGCGGAAAAATCGGCGGAGACGAATTCAAGGGCCACATGGGCAGGGGGCTCCTCGGGCGCGTCGGAATACCATTCGACCACCCCATATTCCCGGCCCTGATCATCGCGCAAAAAAAACTGAGGTCGGGGTTTCTCACCCGAGAAATAATGCCAAGCGCGGTACATCCGCCGCAAAGTTATAAATTGCCCCATTGGCCCCCATGATTCGCGTGCAGAAATCCCCCCAGAATCGGCTTCGCATCGCCTTCCCCGTGCTGGCCTTTTTCGGAGGCTTCCTTTGGGATGCCCTGACCTTGGGCCAAACCGTGCAAACCTGGGATTTATGGATTCTTTTCGGTTATCTGTTCGGGGCCGCCCTATTGCTTCCTTATCTCGCGAAACGGGTCCAGGCGAAACAAATCCCGCCCCCCGAAGGTAAAAGCGAAACGGATCCTCCTCTCAGCGAAGCGGCGTCCATGCGGCAACGCGTGGCGGGAACCAAAATCTGGCTGCGTGAAGGCGCGCCTTATTTCCTGCTGCAATTCTTTTTCGGGGGCCTGTTCAGCGCCCTTTTCATCTTTTATTTCAAGAGCTCCTCCCAGCTTTCCGCCTATGCCGTAGTCGCCCTGCTGGCTCTCTTGCTGATCGCCAACGAATTCTTAGAGAAGCATTATGGCCGGTTTACCATCACCTGGTGCCTTTTCGGGATATGCGCCATCCTATTCCTGAATTTCGCCATCCCCTATCTCGTCGGCAGCCTGAGCGGGGTTTGGTTTTACACGAGCACCTTGGCCGGAGCATCCCTGACCCACCTCGTCCGGCGCTATTCTGCCGGCAGGCCGGGACGCATTTTCCCGGTGTGGCTCTTGGCCGGAGGCATGGTCTTCGCGTACCTGAGCAATATGATCCCCCCGGTGCCCCTGGTCAAACGCGAACTCCTTGTCGGGCATGACTTGAAGCGCCTCCCGGACGGTTATCGGCTGACCGTGGAAGAAATTTCCACTTGGATATTTTGGCGGGAACAAAGTGGGATTGTCCATTTGGTACCCGGGGAAGCGCTTTATTGCTTTTCCTCGGTCTCAGCGCCGCGGGGATTCGCCACTAGGCTATTCCACCGCTGGGTCTACCAAAATCCAGACCATTCCTGGGTGACGGCTTCCCATATCGGATTTACGCTCAATGGGGGTAGAAAAAACGGTTTTCGCGGTTATACCTACAAAAAGAATTTACTGCCGGGGAAATGGGCCGTTCATATCGAAACCGAGGATGGACGCATCATCGCCAGCCATCACTTCGAGATCCGCACCTCATCGGCGGTGGAGCCCATCCGATCGACCATTTTGGATTTGTGATTTTTGCGATGGCCGGACAAATGGCTTTTTTACCTCCTAAAACGGATTCCCAAATTCCTCTCGACCCCTTATCTTTCCTCCTTCACCTACAGGCAAACCCTATCCCCTTTCAAGGAAAATCACCGGCATGTCCACCATACTTCTAGTCGAAGACGAGGACATGTTGCGTAACCTGCTTAAAGACCTCCTTTTGCATCGGGGATTCCAAGTGGCCGATGCCCCCAGCGGCAATGATGCCTTGGAAATTTGCGACGGGGGATTGGTGCCCGATTTGGTGGTCAGCGACGTGGCCATGCCGGGGATGAATGGGGAAGTCCTCGTTGAAATCCTCCGCAAGCGCTATGTGGGCATCAAGGTCATTTTCATGTCGGGGTATGCCGGTTCCAGCACCACCGCGATTCAGAATACGCTATTGGAAGAGGGCGTGGCTTATTTGCAAAAACCCTTCCGCATGGCGACCTTGGTTGAAAAAATCAAGGAATTATTGGCCTAAGCGCCGCGCTTACCTTCCCGCAACGCGAGAAACTCGTCCAGGTTTTCCAGCAGCAAATCCACGAGACGCGGATCGAAGTGGGTGCCGCGGCCGTCTTGGAAGTAGGCCACGATGTCCTCGATGGCCCAGGCTTCTTTATAGGCTCGTTTACTTCCCAAGGCGTCGAAAACATCGGCCACCGTGGTGATGCGGCTATACAAATGGATATTCTCTCCGGCTAGGCCCAAGGGATAGCCGCTGCCGTCGAATTTTTCCTGGTGCTGCTTGGCGACCAAGGCACCCATCCGCAACACTTCGACGCGGCTGTCCTTCAGTAGATCATGGCCCAAGTCGGCATGGGTTTTCATGATTTCCCATTCTTCCGGCGTCAATTCGCTGGGCTTTTGCAGAATGGCGTCGGGAATTTCCAATTTCCCGATATCGTGCATCGGCGATATCTGTTTGACCAAGCGCGCTTCCTCGACGCTGAGTCCGCATTTTATGGCCAGTAATTCGGAGTAATCCGCGACGCGCTGCAAATGGGCTATCAATTCACGATTATCGGTTTCCCGCATTTCCGCGCCGGGTAGGCCGCTTCTTTCCCGGAGGATTTGCTCGGGGCTTTCGCCATTGGCCAGCTTCTTCATGCTCATGAGCAGGGAAATGGGGATTTCGGTGGTTTGGTGTTCGCCGATGGCTTGATGCAATTGGTAAAAGCTGTCGAGCACCGAACCCGACGGACGATTAGGCTTGGGTTTTTCCGGCTGACTCATCTCCGGCCTGGCCTCAGCAAAAAGGCCATAGCGGGCATAGGCGCTTGGCCAGAACCAGGGACCCCTCGCGTAAAACGGTAGGCTTGCCTACACCCGACTCGATTTTAGGCGTGCCGTCTATCATCCCCCGCACCAGCCGGGTCAGATTGGATTCCGCTTCTTCCAAATCGCTGGCCTGGGTCCGCGCTTCCCTTTCCATATTGCGCACGCCCGCACGGATGAAATCCTTGATATTCGCTGAGCAGGGTACGCTGAACTCGGCTTTGTTTTCGAGGGCGACCTCCCTGGCGGCAACCCACAATTGACGCTCCAGCGCCAAGGAGTCTGATTGATTCGAATCCACCGATGTCATAGGGTCATGCTTGGAAAAAAGGTGCAAGTGAAAAGCCGCCGGGTGTGACTGTGATTTTACACGTCAGGGCGCATGAATTTAACTAAAATAGCCCTCATTCGCATGGCTGGCCAGCGGTGCCGGATAGCTCCCCTTTTCGAGCGAAAGAGCGAAACTTCTCCTACCATGGTTTCTTCCTCACGATTGCCGAGAAATTCCCTGTTCCAATGGGCGCTGACGCTCGGGCTGGTTTTGCTGCCGGGGAGCCGATGGGCTGACGCCGGCGAAGGCCTGATGGCCTGGAGCTTCCGCGTACAAGGGACGGTCGACATGCGGCCGGGAAATGATTATTTCGCCGGACCCAGCCTTTATTACTCGAATTACAACGTTTTCAACCATAAACTGCAACTCGGCGCTTCCTTTCTGACCAATAGGCCGGAAGCCGCCTGGAGAAGGGGCGTTCCCGTTCAGGATTGGTATTTGCTTACCCCTCTCTGGCATTGGAAGCGCAATGGTTTTTTCGATCCGACCTTCCAAATGGACATGGGTTGGACCTGGTTCGACGACGAAGGTTTGGGCCTGGATAATACGGCCTTTATCGTGGCGCCTTCCCTCGGGGTCAACTTCAATATCAATCAAGGCCGCTACGGTCTGCATACCTGCCTGGGCTATCAAGCCATCACCTCTTCACTTGTGAATCCTGGCCTCGCTTTAGTCGAAATTTGGGCTATGTTCTGAGGGAAACCCAGTCCAAGCGGAGAAATCAATGCGGTTCGCCCGAAAATGGAGCCCGGTCTTGCTGGCGATGGGATTGGTTGGGATGGGCTGCCAAATCAATCAACCCGAGTGCGACTCGAATTGCATCGATCATTGGCTGGATGGGCCGAATTATTTCGATTCCAGCCAAGACGCCTTGCGGGGGACGCCGGCATTCAATGCGCGTGTCCGGCTATCGACGCGCGATAGCCAACCCGACTCCAGCCAATTAAGGCTGCCGGTCATTATCTGCGTGCATGGCTTCGCCGCGACCACCTATGAATGGAGTGAATTCGCCGACACGGTCGCCGCTTATAATGCCGGCCGCTCCGATTCCATCCTGGTATCACGCGTTTTATTGGGTGGCCATGGCGGCGACATCGGGGAATTCCAGGCCAGCACCTGGAGGGACTGGCAGGCCACCGTGCTGAAGGAATACGATACCTTGGTGGCCCGGGGTTATCAAAACATTAGTTTCGCCGCATCCTCGACGGGCGGCCCGCTTTTGCTGGAGGCATTCGCCGCCGGGGCCTTTCAAAAACAAGCTCCCCGGCACGTTTATTTCATCGATCCGATTATCGTAGCCACCGATAAATTTTTGACCTTGGCCCCGATTTTGGGTCCTATGATCGGCAATGTGGAGATGGAGGGAACAGCCGAGGAACAACCCTACTGGTACAATAACCGGCCTACCGAACAATTGACCGAACTCTATACCCTCATCAACCGCTGCAAGAACCGGTTGGAAGACGGCCAGAAATTACCGGCGGGGGTGAGCCTCAAGGTTTATAAAAGCAAAAAGGACGAAAGCGCCGATCCCGTCAGCGCGCTGTATCTGAAAAAAGGGTTGCGGCAAAGCGGAGGGCGGCCTATCGCAGTCGAAATGGTGGAATCCAAACTGCACGTCTTTACCCGCCTGGCCGGGAGGGAAAAAGTGTCCGCCAGGGACAGACAAAACCAAAGCCGGGTTTTTGCCGAAATGATTCACGATCTAAGCGCTTCTCTTGCCGAAAATCCATAGCCGAATTCAAACCGAGGTTACCATGTCGCCATTAAAAAAGGTTTTATCCGTTCTATTCATCGGCGCAGGCCTGCTCGCTTGCTCCGAAGAGAAAAAGTTGGAGAGGAGGGTGGTGCTCCATCCCAATAAGGCCGTTTGGAAAGAGTGGAATATCGAGCGCACGCCTAAGGGCGATACCTTGATCCAGGGCCCTTATAAGGAGTTTTTCTGGAATGGCTCGCCGGCGCAGAGCACCCTCTACAAGGACGGCAAGAAAGAGGGTTCTTCGCAAGCTTGGTATGACAACAATGCCCTGAAATGGGCCAAGGTCTATGCCGCGGATAAACCGACCGCGGAGTGGCATCTCTATACCCGCGAAGGGCGGGCTTGGATGACCATCGCTTTCAATGACAAAGGCCAAATCGAAGGCAAGGTCAAGGCATGGGACAGGGTCGACGCTTCCACGATTTACGACGCCGAATTCAAGGGTGGCGAATGCGTTTCGGGCGATTGCGCGGTCCTGAATCCCGTCATCCCCGACGATTTACCCGAGTCCTCTAAGAGCGTTCTCCTGAAAGACAAGGAAACCGTTTCGGCCTTCCTGGAATAGCCGTTTTGTCCGTCTCGTCCCTCCCCCCCTTGCAAGCCTTCCGGCGGGTCCTGGGTTTGCCGCAGCCCCTGGATATCCCCGCGGCCATCCTCGCGGAATGGAGGCGGCTGGATTTGGGCAAGGATATGACGGGCAAAAGCATTGCCTTGGGTGTAGGCAGCCGCGGCATTACCGGTTTGCCTGAAGCCGCCAAATGCCTGATCGACTTGATTCACGCCGCGGGGGGCAAGCCCTTTATCATCCCGGCCATGGGTAGCCATGGCGGAGCCACGGGACCGGGGCAGGCCGACATGCTGGCCGGCCTGGGAATTACCGAAAAAGCCATGGGCTGCCCGATTCATTCCAGCATGGAATTATCCGATTACGGTATCAGTCCGGAAGGGATTCCCCTTTTTTGCGATAAAGCCGCCGCCTCGGCCGACGGCATCCTGCTTTTCAATCGCGTCAAGGCGCATACCAGTTTTACCGCGCCCGTGGAAAGCGGCATTCACAAAATGATCGCCATCGGCCTCGGCAAGGAAAAGGCGGCTACTTGGTTGCATGCCCAGGGACCGTCTGGCCTGGCCCGAAACATGCCGCTCATGGCCAGGGCGCTCGTGCGCAAAGTCCCCTTCTTGGCGGGCTTCGCGGTCGTCGAGGACGCGGCCCACCAACCGGCGAAAATAACGGCCCTGACCGCCGACGACATGGAGGAAAAAGAGCCCGCTTTATTGGCTTATGCCAAATCCCTGTCGCCCTCCTTGCCGGTCGAGGCCATCGATTTGCTCATCGTCGATGAGATCGGTAAAAACATCAGCGGCACGGGGATGGACACCCATGTGATAGGCCGTTTGCGGATTCAAGGCGAGCTTGAACCCCTTTCCCCGCAGGTCGCCGCCATAGTCGCTTTGCGGCTCAGCGAGGCGACCCATGGCAATGCCTTGGGCATAGGCCTCGCGGATTTCATCCCGCGGGATATGTTGGCCCAAGTCGATTTCGATGCCACCGCCCGCAATGTCTATGCGACCGGCAATCTGGAAAGGGGCCGTATACCCCTGGTCTTTCCCGACGATAGGGCCGCCATCCAAGCGGCATTGCAATTCGTCTTCCGGCGCGAACCTACCCGGCAGGCAAATGCCCGCATCCTCCGCATAGCCAATACCTTGGAATTGGGGCGCGGGTGGTTCAGTCCCGCCCTGAATGAGGAGATGAGCGGAGTACCGGGTTTAAGTCTTTGGGGTGAGCCGCAGGTATGGCCATTCGACGCGCAAGGAAAACTCGCCCACGGACCCAGGCATTTCTGAACGGATTCTCAGGCCAGGTGGACGGTTAAACGCGGATTCAGCCGCGAGCGCAGTTCTTGCTCGATGAAGGCCAAGGTTCCCGTCGCCGAACTGGGGCAGGATCCGCAGGCGCCGGCATAGCGGACAATCACGTTTTCCGCATCGCAATCCACCAATTCCAAATCACCGCCATCGCCTTGCAGACCGGGCCGGATGGCTTCGTCGAAAACGGCCTGCAAAAGCCGCCATTGTTCCGCCTTATCCAGGGTTGCGAAGGCTTGGGAAGAGTCGTGGCCCTGGCCGGAAATATCCAAAGCCGGGAGGGATGACGCCTCTCCCATCGCCTGGCCGGGAGCCGGCGAGGCGGGAAATGCCGGTGAAACCGATAGGGTTTCCTCAATGCCATCGGCCACGGGAGTGATGAGGTTTTCCCAGGCCGCTTCTTCATCCTTGGTGACCGTGATGCTGGACCCGAGATAAAAAACCGCGGTCACATAGGGGATTTCAAATAGCCGGGCGGCCAAGGGGTCGGATTGCGCCTTCTCCACGGTTGGAAAATCGCGCGAACCGAATGCGATGATAGGATGGTCGAGGTGAAACCGGAGCGCATGAGGATTCGGGGTTTCCGAGGTCTTCAATACCTTGGGCATGGACGGCGCAAGGTACAAATAACCTCGGGAAGTTTTGGGCGGGACCGGATCCTTAGCCCGGGAAGCAATTAACTTGAGGCAAAGGGATTTTATCGCATGAATTCCACCACCCCCGTGGAAACCCCATCCGTCCTGAAACACCACGAATACGAACCTACCCTGGGGGATCGCTGGCTGGCCTTTTTAAAAAAAGTGGTGGCCAACCCCGAAACCCGCCATAAGAGCCTGGATTTCTATGCCGGCTTGTCGGCCAAGACGCCCCCCTTCCGGCATGCCGATCCGGCCTTGTCGCGCATCATCCGTTTCCAGGACCGCAGCCTCCCCATTCACCTCTCCAGCCCCATCATTCTCGCCGCCGGCGCCAACAAATACGCCCGGCACCTGGCGGATTTCGCCTCCCTGGGATTCGGGGGGATTACCGTGGGATCGGCCACCCTGGCCGCGCGCGACGGCAATCCCTATCGCCCCCGCATCCGGCTTTTGGAAGGCGAGCGCGGCATGCAAAACGCGATGGGCTTGAACAATCCGGGCATCGAAGTCATCGCCCGCGAAGTGGATAAAGGCCTGGAAGCCTGCCATCGCCGGGGCATGGCCGTGGGCATCAGCATAGCCGATACCCCGGGATTGACCGACGAAGACGAGATCATCGCCGAGACCTTGGCCGTCTTCCGCAAAGCCTATGCGGCGGCGGATTATCTGGAGCTGAACCTGAGTTGCCCGAATACGGGCGCCGACCGGCTGGATTCCGATCCGTCCTTCCTGGCCACGCTGTTGCGGGAAATCATGGACACGCGCAAATCGCTGGCCCCCCGCAAGGCCGTCCTGGTCAAGCTCTCGCCCGACATGAATGCCCGCGCCCTGGACAATACCCTGCGCATCGTTGCGGATACCGGAATCACCGGGGTGGTGCTGTTCAATACCTTTCCCGCCGAAAAGAGCCGCTACCTTAAGTTGCGCGCTCCCGAAACTTTTTTGTTACCGGTAACCGGAGAGGGACGTTTGGGGGGGCTTTCGGGCAGGCCGCTTTACCAGAATACCCTGCCGGCCGTGCGGCATATCCGCCGCGCCTTGCCCAAGACGGCGATTTTCGCGGCCGGGGGCGTCGATCACGGCGCCAAGGTCCTCGACTTGCTCGCCGCCGGCGCCGACGCCGTGCAAGCCTATACCGTCCTCGCCTATCGTTGGAATGCCGCCTGGAAAATGCAAGACGAGTTGCTTACCGCCATGCGGGCCAGGGGCGTGACCAGCCTTAACGAGCCGGATTGATGGCCGGGAGCCAAGCCGCGGCTCGGGCGGCGGGGAAAGCCTCGGCGCTGGCCCTGATCGCTTTCCTCGCGGCGCGGGCCCAGCCCTCCGATTCGGCCATGGGTTTGCCCGAGGCCCAAGCCACTTTCCAACCGACCGTCATCCTTGACGCGGGGTATGCCTTCAGCGGCACTCCGCAACTGGGCGCGCATTGCGAATTCAAGCGCGGTTGGCAATTGGGTTTGGAATTGCGCAGCTGGGCGCGCAAGGCCGAGGCTTCGCAGGATTACTGGCCGGAAATAGGGCTGCAAGTGCGGCGTTTATGGCTGGCCGCCGAGGAAAACGATGCCTTGCGCAATTCGGAATACGTTGAAATCGGCCTGGGATTATTCCCCGCTTACAGTTTCGGCAAAACCGACTTTTCCCAATCCTTCGAAGCCACCGTCGACGCCTTGGGATACCGGCCCATGGCCCGCCTCGCGATCGGAAAATACTGGAAGCCCTTCAATAACGTCCCGGGAGGACTGGATGCCAATCTGGTTCTCGGCAGGTATCTCAGCGGTCACCCCCCGGGTTTTGGCCACCGGGATTTGCTCACGGTATTTCTGGGCGCGTTCTGGGAACTCGGTTGGAAATCCGATGGGGCGGCCCTTTGAAACCAGACGGGACTGAAGCGAGCCCTCAATGGCCTCTCGCCAAGGCCGCCTGGTAAACCCTTTCCACCCCGACCGCGAAAGCGGCTTCGCGGTAACCCACGTGCAACTCACGGTTTTTTCGTAAAACGTCTTCCAGGGCCGACAGCAGGAAGCGATCCAATTCCAGCCGGTTTTCCTGGCGGCTCCACTGATGCACCTGGATATTCTGGGCCCACTCGAAATAACTGGCGACGACGCCGCCGGCATTGGCCAGGATGTCGGGCACGATGACGGTTCCGCGCGCCAGCAATAACGCGTCCGCTTCGGGGGTGATGGGCGCATTCGCGCCTTCGACGATATACTTCGCTTTGATCTTCGCGGCGTTTTCCCGGTGAATGACATGGCCCAAAGCCGCCGGCACCAGGATGTCGCATTCGGTGGCGAGGATATCGTGGACTTGGCCGGGAATGAAATCCCCCGTCGCGGCCTCTGCCAAGGTGCGTCCGGCGCCGGAATTCTCCACCAGGGCTTCCACATCCAAACCCCGCGGATCGATGCGCACGCCGGTAACGTCGTTGACGGCGACTATCCTGGCGCCCATGCGGTGTAGATGTAGGGCCGCGAAACTACCCACATTGCCGAAACCTTGCACCGCCACGCTCCGGCCCTGGAGGGTTTCTTGATGGGCTTCCAGAATGCCGCGAGTGATGATGGCCACGCCCAGCCCCGTCGCATCCAGGCGATCGGGTATGCCCCCCACGGTGACCGGTTTTCCCGTCACCACGGCGGGGGAATAGCCGTGGACCAGGCCATAGGCGTCCATGATCCATCCCATGACCTTGGGCGAAGTGCCCATGTCCGGCGCGGGGATGTCCTGGTAAGGGCCGATGACGCTTTTGAGGCTATGGGTAAAACGGCGGGTGAGGGTTTGCAATTCCCTCTCGCTGAGGGATTTGGGATCCACGGCTATGCCCCCCTTGGCGCCGCCGAAGGGGATATTCACCAGGGCGCATTTCCAAGTCATCAGCGAAGCCAGGGCCTTGACCTCGTCGAGATCGACTTCCGGATGATAGCGTATGCCTCCCTTGTATGGCCCGCGCACGCCATTGTGCTGGACGCGATAACCTTCGAAGATGCGCAAGTCACCGTGATCGTCGATGACGGGCAGGGAAACCTTGATTTCCCGCCAGCAAGTGGTCAGTAAATGGCGGTAACCGGGTTTCATGCCCAGCAATTCGGCGGCATGCAAGACCTGTTGGTTGACCGAGGCGAAAGGACTGGAGGAGGGATTGGGATTCATGGCCTCATTATACACGAAGGAAAAAGTCAAATCCCTACGGGAAGAAGAAGGAACGGGATTCGGGCGCGAGCCGCGAAGCCGCTTTTTGCGACCATGCCAGCGCCTCCGGCTTGGCGATGACCCGGGCCAATTCCATCCAGGTCAGCCAGCTAATGCCTCGCGGGCTATTTCCCTTTTCCTTTTCCGGATCCGGAAAACCGATTCTTTCGAAATCCCCGCCCGCGCAATTCGCCAAAGCGCGTATAGCCATGTGGCGCACCGCCAGGGAAGAATCGACCAAATAGGGTTGCAGCCGCCCGCATGACTTGCCGCCCTCCGTAGGCGCGGCCCCATCTTTCGACCCATATACGGCGGATAGGGACCATAGCCGCTGATGCCTTTCCACTTCCGGAGCAGAGCCCAGACCCCGAAGCAGGAGTTCTGCGTAGGCGGGTTTGGGGTAAGCCCCGAGCAGCCTGGCCGCCATGCAGCGGACAGCCAGGCTGTCGTGGGTCAGCCATTCCAATCCCAGCTTGCCGAGGGAGGTGTCACCCATGGTCGAAGCGATGTAAAGCAATTGCGGCCGCACCTGGTCGGGTACTGCGGCCATGGCCCCGGCAATGGCCTCACCTGGAAAGCGAACCCGGCCCGAATCGGACAGCAAGCCGAAAAGGGTTTCGACATAACGCCTTTGCCGCGGAGTTTGGTCGCTGAGGCGCTCCGCGAGCAGGTATTCCACCGTCGCGGCCCCCCGTCCGAGCAAGGCTTTTTCACAGCTGTCCCTTTGGGCTTGAAATCTGGGTTCGCCGGTCGCCGCCGTCAAGAAAAGCGTGTCCATGGCGCTGAATCCGGCCAAGCCCGCCGAACAAATTCCCAGCGTGAAAAAGAGGGTGAAAAGCAGGCTGCGCAACCTTACCTATCCCTTCCGATGCCGTGGCCGCGTTTGGGCTGACCATCGACCCTCCACCCGCCATGATTCACGAAGCCGGATGGGTAGACGTCTTCGCCCTCCAGGTCCATGAAAAACCCGAAGCTGCCGCGATCGCGCCTGAGGTCACCGTGCCCCAAACACATGGAAGGTTTGACGGCCTGATAGGCATCCTTCCCGCGTAGGTCGAGCAGCATGCCCAAGCCATTGGCGCTACCCGCCCCCTGGCTCATGTCGACCGCGCTATACCGATCATCGCCCTCGATTTCCGCCAGCAAACCCAACCCGCGGTCATGGCCGCAACCCTGGCTCACCCCCTTGCTCACCCAGGTATCATTGCCGCTCCCGTCCCAGGCGATTCCCACGGCTTCATGCACTCCGGCGCCCTGGGCGTATTGATGGGCGAAATAGCGATCCGAACCGGCATCGTCCAAAAGCAGGCCGAGGCCATGCCAATAGGCCGCCCCCTGGGCGAAGATGTCGGCCGCATACCTATCATGGCCGGCCGCGTCATAAAGGATGCCGATACCTCCGGCCTCCGCCGACATATTCCCCATCGCGAACCCTTGGCCCATGCTTAAAAAGTGATCGCGGTAACGTAAATCGTCCACGAAAACCGGCCGGATTTCATAGGAGTCATTGCCGCCTCCATCCCATAACAAGCCAAGGCCCGAGCTTCCGCCGACGCCTTGGGAAAACAAGGCCGCGCCATAGGTGTCGTCGCCGGCCTTATCCTGCAATACGCCCAGGCCGAAGAATCCGAATCCCTGGACCGCGCATTGGCCCCGGTAGACATCGTTTCCGGCCGCGTCCCGCACCAAGCCCACGCCGAATACCCCCGAGGAGAAGCCAAAATGTTTTTCGAGATAGTGGTCATCCCCCTCCCTATCGTAAATCAGGGAGACGCCGCCGAAACCGGGCGCACCGCGCGAAGTATCGGACTGAAGGTAGCGATCCCGGCCACCCCAGTCGATCAGGATGAGATAGCCTCCCGCCTTGCCGTCGGCGGTGATTTCCCAAGTGTCGTCCCCGCCCGGGTCCAGCCAAACCCCGCCGCTCACTCGGTGGTGATCCGGCCCCATCCCCCCTGGATGCCATGCCAAGCCGGCGGCCAGCACTTTTTTTTTCGCGGCGAGCATGCCCCGGCGGGGACCGAGAATGGACAAGGAATCGATGAGGGCTTGTTGCAAGGCCTGCATCTCTTTTGCGGCCCGCACCAGGTGGTGGGGCCTTAGCCTTTGCGCCCACCGGTAAAGGGTGTCGGATCGCTTTTTTTCCAAAAGCCGGCTTTTTTCCATGCCCACCGCGTCCAAGGACGTATCCTCGGCGTGCAAGACGAAAAAATCCTGGGTGATGGCCCGCAGGGAGTCCCATTCCGCGGGCCGCAAATCTCCGGCGTAAGTGCGCAAACTTTCCCGGATGAGGGAAGCGGCGGAAGGCGAGTAAGCGCCGCCTTTTTTTCCAGATCCCAAGGAGGCTCCGGCTTCGGCCCAAGCCTGCCCGCGCTCCCGCGCGGGGCGAAGGGCGATGAATAGGGAATCCAGGACCACGTCCTTTTCGGCAGCCCCATGCAATAATCTCCGCCGCCATTTTTCCGCGGTCCCTTGGCTCGATTGCGGGGCTTGTAAAAGCGTTTCGACTTCGGCCAAGGCAAAGGGTATGGGCGATTCCGCCAGGGGCGGCCGCAAATCCAAATCCGACCAGGTGATTTGATTGGGCCGGAGGATTTCGGCTCCCAGGGTGTCCAGAATTCCCGCCCGGGAAAATTCCACGGCGCAGGTAAGCAACAGGGCCGCGGCCATCCCGGTTCGACCTAGCATGTCATTCACCGCTCGGGACCGCCGACCGGCCTATAAATCCATTTGCCTTTTCAAGGAACGTAAATCGCGCCCTTGCATGGACCATTCCTTCATCAGGATCCTCAGCCGCCGCCGGCCCAAATCATGGGTACTCGCCTGGATGGGGGTTTGCCCGCCCAATTCGGCGTGAGGAAGATGCAGCCAAGCGTCCAAACCGCTTTCCTCGTCCATCCCGGATAGGCCGACCCTATCCGGATCGAAGCTGCGCGTATCGACGCCGAGCGAGGCCAGAATGCGGTTGACCGCGCCGGCGAATACCGGATCGAAAAGCGACAGCAAGAATTTTCTATCCCGCTTTTCCAAGCGCGCCAACGGCAAATGACGATGGCGGATTTCATAGCGCCCCTCGGACAGGGGGTATACCGACCCATGCTCCCCGAACCGGCCCTCCCAATTTTCCGTCTGCGGCAGAGGCAATTCCAAAACCGGCGCCGCCGAAAGCGTGCGCCCGGGACGCCCGACGACGGCGTCATAATTCATTTGCCTCCAGTGGGACAGAAAAAGTCCGCCATGCCGGCGCCATTCATCGCAATGCACGTCCGGCCGCAAATGCACGGTGGGTTTAATCTTCAATTCCCGGAAGGCCGACGCGGCGAGGGCTTCGAAATGCCCCGGGTCGACCGGTTCCGGCGTACCGAGCCTGGCCATGCCCGTGAAATGCTCACCGCGGTAAGGCAGTATCCGCAGCCAAACGCCGTGCCCGGGTTCGGGTATCCGCCCGTCATGCCAGACGTGCCATACTTTGCCATGTCCCACTTGGCGGAGATGGGCTTCTTCCTTGCCCGATTCGATCACGAAATAAGGCCATAGGGGCGCGAAAGACCATTGCAATAAATCATGGCCGAGCCGGATATTGGCGTTTTCGATTTCCCTCGCCGTCCGCAAAATGGGGCGGGCGTCGCTATACTGCACCGAATAGTCCCAGAAGAAATTCTCGACCACTCCCCGCCCATAATCCCCGTCTTCCATCAAGGCATGGTGCGGATAATTCTCTTGCCCCAACCTTTCCCAGTATTGCTGGTAAAGCATGCGCAAGGGAAACAAGTGCATATGCAATTCATGCAAAGCATGACGGAATTCGATGAAAAGCGGGCTTAAACCCGCAATCCTGGCGGGGGGATCGGCAAAGACCCCGCAACAGGCGGCATAGGGTTCCGCATTCCCGCAAATGCAGGAATTTCTTAGTTTAGCCGCATCCATGTTCAAACGGAAAAGGTAATGCGCATCGGGGTTTTCGATTCCGGGTACGGTGGACTTTCCGTTTATGGTAAGATACGCGCCCATTTGCCGCCATACGACTTCGTGTATTTAGGCGACAATGCCCGGACTCCTTATGGCAATCGTTCCTTTGATACCATCTTGCGCTTTACCTTGGAAGGCATGGAAAAGCTTTTCCAAGAGGATTGCCGCCTGGTCATCATCGCTTGCAATACCGCGTCGGCCAAGGCTTTGCGTACCCTGCAGCAGAGGTATTTGCCCCGGTTTCGGCCGGACCGCCGCATTCTGGGGATAATCAGGCCATCCGCCGAGGCCCTGGCATCCCTCCCAACCTCCAGGCGGGTCGCGCTCTGGGGCACCGAAGGCACGGTGCGCTCGCAAAGCTATGCCATGGAATTGCATAAGCTCGCCCCGCATCTGGAATTGGTCCAAATCGCCTGCCCTATGCTCGTACCCCTGGTTGAAGCCGGTGAAGTATCCGGATCCGGAGCGGAATTCTTCATCCGGAAATACTGGGAAGCCACGCTTGAATCGGGGATTCTTCCCAGCCAATTGCTTTTGGCCTGTACCCATTACCCGCTTCTCTATCCCTTGATCCGCTCCCTGGTGCCTCCGGAAGTCGAAATCCTGGTGCAGGGCGACGTGGTGGCGCCGAGCTTGGCGGACTATCTGAGCCGGCATCCCGAAATCGCGGGTGACCTGGGCAAGGGGGGTGAGGAACGCTTTCTCACCACGGATTTTTCCGAGGGTTTCGACAAGCTCGCGCGGGCATTTTTAGGCCGGCCCATACGCTCCGAAAAGGTCGAGCTGCCCACCAACCCCCTTATTTTTTAAAAATATCGAAGGTTTTTCGCGCTTGACTTGTCCGGTCAAGGCGCAGTATATTAGCCAGAGGAGGGGGCTCGTGCTGTGAGTCCCCTTCTTCATTTTTCCTTTCGGACAGGCTAGCTCCGTCTCTCCGTATCCGGGGTAACCCCTCGGGAGAAAGGCTGTTCCCATGCTTACCAACCAGAATTGGCAAGACTACCGAGGCAAAGGCGAAGGCGTCCTGGTCCATGTCGATACGGCTAAAGGCCATGTCTTACCGGTAAGGCAACCCCTCAATGCCGAAGGGGAGGCTCTCCCCGATCCCAGCTACGAAACGCAAACCTTCGGATTTTTGCAATGCTTCGACGCCCGTACCCGGGTCGCCACGCTCAAGAACCGGCGCCGGTATATCCTATTCGGCACCCGTTACCAAGGCGAAGACGAAACCTATAAGGGCAAATTCCTCATCGTCGGCTATATGCGCCTCGATCAAATCCTGGAAGTCCGCAAACGGCATATCCACAAATGGATGGAAAAAAATACCGGCAATCCTCCCGAATGCATGGATTTGGATGCTTGTTATGCCTATAAATCCGAGGAAATGAACTTTTACCGCCCCGAAGACTGTTTCGAGCTGGGGGAAAAGTTGATGAAAGAGTGGGGTTATAAAGGCAAAATCACGAAACAGATGAAGCTGACCTTTACCGAGGATAAGCTCGAAATCATTTTAAGCCATTTCCGTTCCCGCCAGGCCGTGAACGACGAGTATATCGCGGCGGTCAAGCAGGCCGAAGCCGACATCGCCGACGCCTTGGCCGAAAAGGCCAATCAAGAGGAAGAAGTCTGGTAGAGGAAGGTGCGTGGGCGGGGTCTGACCGGGTCAGGCCTTGCCATGCTTGGTGAGCAGGGTATTGACCCGATCCAGCAATTCCTGCTTGCCGAAAGGCTTGGTGATATAATCCTCCGCCTTCATGACGTGCAAGCCGACCATCAAATCGACCGACTTGTTATTGCTGGTCAGAAAGGCCACGGGAATGTCCTTGAGTTCGGCCTGCGCCTTCAATTCGTGGAAGACGTCATAGCCGTCTATCCCGGGCATGACGACATCCAGCAAAATCAAATCGGGACGGTATTCGAGGGCGGTATCGACGGCCGCGTCGGGTTCATTGCATTGCCTGACCTGATGCCCCCCCAATTGCAAGACGAGTTGCACGATCTCGGCGATATCTTTTTCGTCATCGATGACAAGTACGCGAGCCATGAAAAATCTCCTTGCGGTTAGGACGACCTGGCGACTTTCGCCAACTCACGCGGCAACCACTCCCAATAAAACCAAGTCACCCAGGCCCCCATGGCCAAGGCAACGATGTCGCAGCACGCCGCCGCGACGGCAGCCGTGGGAAGATCCAGCCCCAGCAGGCTGAGCAGCATGCCCGCGGCGAGTAAGAGGCTGCTGGCGTAAAAAACCGGGAATAGCGGCCGCTTGCGGCGGGCGGCCCCGAAAATCTTGCTCAAAGCCGCGATGACGAGAAAGGTGACGATGCATGAAAAATGCATGACGACCAAGGAAAATGCCTGCAGGGAAACCATCATAGCCTCATTGCGGAGTCATCATGCTGCGATAGAGCAGATAGGTGGCCCAGGTGAAAAGCAACCCGCCTACGGTAAGCATACCTTGCGAGACCGGCAATGGAAAGGTGGCGAACCAGGGGAGACGCAGCAGCATGCCCCCCAGCAACAGGGCCAATCCGATTTGCAGCCAGAGCGGCCGCGGGCCGCGTGAGAATTTGAGCCGGTAGAATTTGGCGATCAAAATCAGATAAAAACCGACCACCCCCATGCAAAGGGCGATGAATAGGGTCGCGGATATTTCCAAAACGTCCATTCTCAATTTTTACGGCGGCTGAAAGCGGAAAAAGCTTCGACGAAGGCGTCGGCGTCGGTTTTAACCGGGGAGCCGCTCATGATGCCTTGCCTTCCCCGGAATTTCTCGGCTAATTCGATGCCGGTGGGTCCGATTTGGAACTGATGGATTTCCTTGTCATGCTGGCTTCCCCGCATTTTCAAGACCAGAAGCGCTTTGGCTATGGCGCTGTCGATTTCCACGTAACGCAGGATGATGAAAGCGTCGGCGATGAAGGGCGCCTGGGAAAGCGAACTCGTATCGCCCAGGAGGTTGTTATTCTCGCGCAAGAGCAAGGAGGTGATGCCCTCGCGCTTCAGGCTCGATATGAAATTGAATTCCATTTCGCGCAAATGCTCGGCTTCTTCGGCCGCGTATTCGAAATGCGTCAGGGAATCGACCAGGCAACGCTTGATCCCCATTTCATCGATAAGGGTCTCGATTTGGCCGCCGATGGCTTCGACCTCGTCGAGCACCGAAGTCGGATCCGAGAAGATGAGCTTGAGAAGGCCTTGCTCCTCGTATTTCCGCAAGTCCCAGCCGAAATTCAGGGCGTCGTGGTAAAACTGGGCCGGAAATTCCTCGAAGGTGATGATGAGCCCGGGTTCGCCGAATTTTTCGATGCCGTTGACGATGAATTGCATGCCCAAGGTGGTTTTTCCCGTTCCCGGCGCGCCTTCGATGACCGTGGCGCTGCCCTTGACCAAGCCGCCATCGAGCATGCGATCGATTCCTTCTATTGCAAATGGGGCACGGGGCAGCATGGGATTCCTCCGGGGCTAACGCCCGATTAGAGTGAGCAAAACCGCCTTCTGGGCGTGCAGTCGGTTCTCAGCCTCATCAAAACAAACATTGGCCGGCGAGTCCATGACTTCTTGCGTTATTTCCTCGCCGACATGCGCCGGCAAGCAATGGGAAACCAGGCAGCCTTCCGGCGCCTTGGCCATCAGGGCGGCATTGATCTGGTAATTCCGGAATTTTTCTTTTTTATCGGATGCCATGGCCTCTTCGCCCATGCTGACCCAGACATCGGTATAAACGCAGTCGGCGTCCCGGACCGCTTCGCCGGGATCGCGCGTCTGGGCGTATTCGCCGCCCGAGGCTTGCGCCAACGCGTCGAAAGCCTTGATCAAGTCCGGAGGCTGTTCGAATCCTTCGGGACAGGCCAAGGTGAATCTCATCCCCAACTTCAGGCAGAGTATCGCGATGTCGTTGGCGACATTGTTTCCGTCGCCGACGAATACCACTTTCAGGCCTTTCAACCCGCCTTTTTTCTCGAGCAAGGTCTGCCCCAAAGCCAAGGCCTGGCATGGGTGGAATTTGTCCGTGAGGGCGTTGATGACGGGCACCTGGGAATAGCGCGCCAATTGCTCCACCAAATCATGGCTGAAGGTGCGGGCGGCTATGCCGTCGACCCACCGGCTGAGGCTGCGCGCGACGTCCTGGACCGATTCCCGTTTGCCGATGGATATGCTGTTCGGGTCGAGCATGATGGCCGCCCCGCCGCTCTGCACCATGGCGACTTCGAAGGTGACGCGGGTCCGTAAAGAGGGCTTTTCGAAAATCATCGCGAGGGTTCGCCCGCGCAGGGCTTGGGTCGCGCCGCTTTCTTTTTGTTCGCGTTTCACCTTCTGAGCCAGGCCCAGCAAGGCTTCAATGCTGTCCCAGCTCCAATCCAGGAGGCTCAACAGGTGGTTAGGATGGGGATGATTCATAAAAAATGTGAGCCGTGGAAGGATTCCGGTTTTTCTAATTCCGGAAGTCCCCATTATAGAGTTTCAAGAGTCTGGGAACAATAGCAAACCCTTATGGCCTAGATTTAAGGAAGGTTTTTTGCCAGTGTGTCATCGGGAGTAAATTAACAGCATGGAGTCTGCCGCCTTATATTGCCCCGCCAAGGTGAACCTCTACCTGGAAGTGCATTCCCGCCGTCCGGACGGCTACCATGATCTGGGCTCCTTATTCCAAACCCTCGCCCTGGGAGATACCCTAAGCGCCGAACCCGCCGAGGCCTTCAGCATGACGGGCGCCGAGGAGGTCACCCCCGACGCCGAAACCAATCTCGTCTTGAGGGCCGCCCGGCTTTTACTGGCGGAAGCGGCCAAGGATCCCGCCTTGCCCCCGCCTAAATTCCCCGCACTGCGCTTTCATTTGGACAAAAAACTACCCGCCGGTGCGGGTCTGGGGGGTGGCAGTTCCAATGCGGCCGCCGCTTTTTTATTGGCCAACCGGATCTTGGGCATGGATATGCCGCTGAAACGGCTGAGCGATCTCGCGGCCCGCCTGGGATCCGATATCCCTTTTTTTCTGCATGGCGGTACGGCCTTCGTCCAAGGTAAGGGGGAAGTGGTGGCTAGTGCGCCGGCGCCTTATCCATTTAAGGTCGTGATAGCCACACCCAAGGTCTCCGTAGCGACGGCTTGGGCCTATCAAAACCTGGAAAGCCAAAGAAAGCGACAATGGGATAAATTCAAGGCGCTTTACCACATCCATTGCGAAGATCCTGGGTTTTTCCGGGTCCTCCATAATGACTTCGAAGCACCGATGATAAGGCATTTCCCCGAAATAGCCGAGGTTTATACCCTACTTGCCCGGGAAAACCCCGTAAAAGTCCTGCTTTCCGGTTCGGGGGCGAGTCTTTTCGCCCTCTTTACCGACTTGCCCGCCGCTCAATCCGCGCAGAATGCCGTCGCCTCCAAAACCCGGTTTCAAGCGCTAACCGAATTTCTCGACTAGGCCGCTCGCAACTTAGGGGTAACCCGCCATTGCAAGGCGACTTAAGGCTTGGTAACTTTCCCCGCCCGGTTCGCTGGGGCGTCGTCAAGTGGTAAGACAACGGTTTTTGGCACCGTCATTCGTAGGTTCGAATCCTGCCGCCCCAACCACCGACCTAGGAAAAGCCCTTTAACCCGAAGGGTTTTCTGGATTTCAGGGCCAAGGCTCCATAGGGAGCGCTAAAACAAACCCCGGGAAGGCGAAGCGAAAGCCCCGCTTCGTGTACCGGAAAAGGAAATATCATGGCAACCGCCACCTTCGTCGTCCCCGCAAAAACCCGTCCCAAGAGCTCCAAAGGCCATCTTTCCGCCATCCGTCGCGCGGGTAATGTTCCCGCCGTGGTTTACGGCCTCGAATCCGAACCCACCCCGGTGGAAGTCAAAGCCACGGATTTAAGGGAAGCCCTTTCCCATCGCAACCTGGTATTCAAGCTGGATATCGAAGGCAAGGTGGAAAGCGTCATGCTCAAGCAAGTGGAACGTGACGCCATCCGCCGCGACCTCATCCATATCGACTTTCTGCGCGTCAATGAGACCCACCCCGTTGTCGTCGTGGTGCCTATCCGCACTTTCGGCATCCCTTCGGGCGTGAAGCAGCAAGGCGGTGTTTTCTCGGTGATGAAGAAAAACGTCAAGGTCAAGGCCCTCATCAAGGATATCCCCGAAGAAATCGCCATGGACGTCACGGAATTGGCGGCCGGCAAGATCATCTATGTCCGGGACTTGCAAATCGAGAAATGCACCTTCATGACGCCGGCTAAAACCGCCCTTTTCGGAGTGACTTCAGGCCGCGCCGCCGATGAAGCCGAAGCCGCGACGGCCAGCGCCGCCGCCGCCAAGTCCACGGCCAAAGCCGCCGCCCCGGCGGCGGCCGCAGCCGCGCCCAAGAAGAAATAAGCCCGATAGGCAGGCATGCATATCGTCATGGGCCTGGGAAATCCAGGCCCCAAATACCAGGATACCCGGCACAATGTCGGCTTCGTCATGGTCGATAGGCTGGCCAGGGATCACGGTAAACAGGATTGGAAAAATGAAGGCAAGTCCTTGACCGCCAAGGTCGAGGTGAATGGGGAAACCGTCCTCATCTCGCAGCCGCAAACCTTCATGAACCTGTCCGGAGAAGCCGCCCAATCCTTGCTCGCTTTTTACAAAGTCAAACCGGAAAACCTCATCGTCTTCGTCGATGAGGTTTATTTGCCGGTCGGGTCGGTACGCATCCGCCAAGGCGGCAGCGCCGGCGGGCATAATGGATTGAAAAGCCTCATCGCCTGCATCGGGGAAGACTTCGTCCGCGTCCGGATCGGAGTGGGCCCTTGTCCGGCTGGTTGGGACCGGGCCGATTTTGTACTCAGTAAATACGGGAGTTCCGAAAAGGCGCTCTACGGCAAAGTATCCGATTCGGTATCGGATTTGGTGAGGACGGGCATCCAATCGGGCTGGGAAAAAGCGGGAAGCCGTTACAACCGCCGATCGGAAGATACCTTTCCACCTGAATCGAAGCGATAAGCAAGTCACAACCTCAACCCGGGGTTGGGGCGAGGTTATCATCACGGTGACGTCACGGCCGAGGTCCGGTGGTTGAATACCCCGGCCTTCGGTTCTATTTTGGCTTAAACAAAAACAGGTACGCAGCATGCTTGAGGACTTCCAATACCTCCTAGAACTCTCCGCGATGGATAAAAAAGTCCATGAGTTGAGGCTGAGCAAGCGCGATCTGCCCTTGCGCATTCAGAATCTCCGTAAAGAAATCGACGACGAAAAAGTCAAACTTGACGCCTTGCAAAAGGCCATCGAGGAAACCCGCGGCAAAATCGTCGAGAACCAGGATCTGCAGCAAACCGAGGAAGCCGCCCTCAACGAGAGCAATCGCCGGCTCAATGAAATCCAGACCAACCGCGAGTACGATGCCATGCATTCGGAAATCGCCGTTCACCGGAAAAACATCGAGACCGCCAAGGCTCACGTCACCCATTTCCAACAAATCCTGGAAAACCACCTGAAGGAATTGGAAGGCGTGGAAGCTTCCTATAAGCAGGTGCTGGAGGCCAACCAGCCGGTTCTCGATACCCTGAGCGAGGAGTTGGGCGGCATCGAGGACAAAATCACGGAACAGCAAAAAGCCGCCGAAATTCCCCGCGCCAAGATTTCCAAGCGCCTCATCACCCTGTATGATCGCATCGTCACCCGGCGCGGAACGCCCAATGTCATCGCGCGGGTCAATATGCGTCAGCGCTCATGCGACGTCTGCAGCCGCACCCAAAGCCCTCAAAGGCTGGTCGAAACCGGCAAGCGCGCCAGCATCATGACTTGCGAGAGCTGCGGATCCATTTTGATTTGGAAAGACGATATCGCTTCGGACGATTAAGGCGCGTTCGCCGGTAGCCTGGCGATGATTCCGGCCAAGGTGTCCTTGGCCGCCGCCAAGGAAGTATCCAAATAGGCGTCCCGCCGTTTTTGTTTCTCCATGAAGCTCATCTTTTCGAAAGAGGGGATAAGCCAGAAACGGTTGCCTTTGCGCGTCGTTTCGCCGTCGATGACCCCGCGATAAGCGACCCTCCCGGTCCGGCCGTCCCAGACGGTGAGCCGCAAGGGAAACGACCAGCTTTCTTCCGCCTTCCACGGCATCCACCGCTCCCTAATCACTTTTTGCACGGGATCGGCTTGCACCAATTCCAGGTGAACGAGGTCATCGGCGCCCCACTCCAAGGCGACGGATTTCGCCTGGCCCGCCTCCATATCGCGGGGGGAAAAGTCCCCGTGCATCCTCGTCCAATAAGCATCGGGATACGGCGCCCCTCCGAAAAGGGTATCGGCCTCGACCAGAACGCGGAGACCTTCGGCCAGGCGCGGTCCCCAAATGGGATTATCCCGTTGCGGCCAATACACCACCCCGATTTTGGGAGCGCCCTGAACGGCCGCCAGGAAAAAGGCCAAGCCCAGGCAGCGAATACCCAGGCTCATCGAAGTCCGCAAGGGACGGCCATGACCTTCAGCCGGCTTTCCGTCCTCACACTCGAATCGACATCGGCGCTTTACCCCGAACATGACCTACCCCCGTCGAGTTATCGGTCACTTTTCCCGATGACTTTAGCGCCGATCTCCAAATCCGGTTCTGCCAGTCGGCGCCCCAATAAATCGCGGGGTGAATGGGCGTCCCCGTAGGGAAAGGCTTTCCGCCATGGAGAGCGGCGTAGATTTCCGGAATGGATGTCGCTGGGAGGGTTTTTTCCGACGAAAAATTCCATGGCGTCGCTGATTGGAGCGATGGAATAAATTTTCAAATCGGCCGCCTGGCCGTTATTCCAAGCCGCCTTGGGAGCGCCGGCGGCGTCGAAATGATCGGTATGGCCGCCGAAGAAAAAATCCTGGGCGTCGCTGCCCGGGGAAGGCCAATAGGTGGTGTCCAATTGTTTTTTCCCGTCGGCTTGCACCACGGCGAGGGACAGCGGCTTGGGTGGGTCATTATTGCCGATGCTTTTGTCGAAATGCCAGAGCAATATCCCCCTCCCTTTCAGAAAACTCCAGCGCCCGGTATTGGCGACATTGGACCAGAAAAAACACTCCTGGGATCGGGCGGGGTTTTGAAAGCGGAAGCCCGTGCCGTTGGGAATGGCCGTCAGCCGCAAGTCATCCGCCGCCCGGATATCGGTCAGGGGTATCCAGCCCTGGTCGGCGCGGTAAAAATCATTGACCGGGACGGGATTGGTTTCATGCATGCGATTGCCCATGAGGCAATAATCGCCGACCCCGTATAGATCGGGCCAACCAAAGAGCATGTGGCCGCATTCGTGGCAAAAGACATAGAGCGAATAGCGGGTGCCCATGTCGGTCATCATATAGCGTGAAATCGTCACGCCGTCGCGTTTCTGGTTCAGTCCCCCGGCATGGGGCCAAAGCCCCTGTCCCCAGGTTTGGCCCGTACCGGCATAGACGATGCTGATCGACTCGGTTCGTCCGTCCTTGTCATTGTCGTATTGGGAGAAATCGACTTCGGCGTCGAAAGCCGCAAGCACTTCGGCCACAAATTCATCGCCACGGGCATAGCCCTGGCCGCCCTCGTAATAGGATTTGGGCTGCTTGGCCCGGTAAATGCCATGCACGTCGTTCACGAAATCGACCTGGCCATTGGAGATGTCGGCGTAATAATCGCGCACCGATCCCTTCATGCCGTTCAGGTTAAACCCCTTCAGGTTCAGCCAGTCATCGACTTGCGCCTTGCTGAAGGCCGCGCTCTGATCGGAAAAGTCGACCACCAGGGTCAGTCCCCGCACCAAGCCCTTGGGGTGCGGGTAAAGGCCGATATTCGGCGTGGTATCGGCCGCCGGCTTGGCCAGACCGCTTGAGCCCACCGTGGGCATCGATCCCAAGCCGGTATCCGGCCAGGCCGTCACGATTTTTCCATCGATGACGATAAGGGCATGGCTGAAGGAGGCCAGTAAAAGAAGGAGGACAGGGCCGAAGAGATGGGGTCTCGCCCTCTTTTGGGCAAGTCTGATGTACATGGCCAATTATTCCCCCTTTTCCTTCAATCCGAACCGTCGATTGAGGTCCGTCAATCCGAAGCGTATCACCACCGGTGCGCCGGACGGGGAAACATAGGGATTGCGGGTCGCGAATAAAGCGTCCATCAAGGCGGACATACGCTGGTGATCGAGAGGTTCTCCCAGTCGCACGCAGGTTACCCGGGAAAAAGCCCTCGCCAGTTTTTGCAGCATTTCCTCGCCGGCGGGAGGACTCTGCCCCTCTTCTTGCGACAAATCCTGCAGCAAATCATGCAATACCCTTTTGGACTTATCGGCCTGGACCTCAGGAGGCAAACCACGCAATTGAAAGGCGCGGCCCCCGAAGGCTTCCAATTCAAAGCCCAGGGCCTGCAGGGACTTGGCGTGTTTCTCGGCCATTTCGGCCTCGCCGGCGCTGAGTTCGACCACTTCGGGGAAAAGCAATTGCTGACTGCTGAACCGTCCCGGTCGGCGCAAGTCCTCCAAGGCTTTTTCATAGAGCACGCGTTCATGGGCGGCCTGTTGATTCACCATCATCATCCCTCCGCTCACGGTAAAGAGGATGAAGCGGTGATGCACTTGCAAGTAAGGGACGGCCCCCACACCCTCCTCTTCCGGTTTCGCCAGGGCGGCCAACGGTTTTTCCAGGCCGTGATCCTCGCCCACGCTCCCTCTGCCCGGCGCGTCTCCCCCGGCCGAGGGGAAAGGGAATTCAAAGAGACGGGGGGCGTCCCTTTTGCTTGCGCCGGGGTTTTCCTCGACGGTCGCCAAAGGGATTTCCCCCGGCACATAGAGGAATGGCCGCTCCTCTCCCCCGCCCCGGGCCAAGCCTTGAACGGGTTCGATTGAATCGGGAGGCGGGAATTCCAAGCGGGGAGCGCCGACGGCCAAGCGCAAGGCGTGGGTTACCGCTTGGCCTATGGCCCATCGTACCCGGCTTTCGTGCAGAAAGCGGATTTCCCGCTTGGTGGGATGAATATTGACGTCGATGTCGCCCGGGGGCAAGGTGATGAAAAGGACGGCCACGGGATGATGGCCCGGCGGCAAGACGTCATAGCTGCCGCTCAGGGCTTTTTGCAAGACGGGACTGAAGACATTGCGGTTATTGACGTAAAAGTATTGGTGGTGATTGCGTTGCCGCGCGGATTGGGCGGTGGAAACCAACCCCTCGACGCGCCATTGGCCATCGCTCCAATGCACCGGCAATAATTCGTCGACATTGCGGAACCCCAGGATTTCACCGGCCCGGTGCTTAAGCGTCCCTTCGCGCAATTGCAGGATTTCTTTAGGCCCCTCCTGCAATTTGAAGGCGACGTCGGGCCTTGCCAGGGCCAGGCGTGTGACCTGGTTGAGGATACGCATTCCCTCGCTGCGCGGGCTGCCTAGGAACTTGCGGCGCACGGGATTATTCAGGAATAAATGGCGCAGGGTTACCGTGGTGCCCGGGGAACGCGCCATTTCCTGCATGCTTTCCTCCGCGCCTTCCTGAATGGTCAAGGCAGCCCCTGCCTCGACGTCATGGGGACGGGTTTCCACGGTCATCCGGCCGACGGCGGCCATGCTGCACAATGCCTCGCCCCGAAAACCCAAGGTGGCGACTTGATCGAGATCGTTTAATTCCCGGATTTTACTGGTGGTATGAGGCAACCAGCACCGGCGCAAATCCTCCAGCACCATCCCTTTCCCATTGTCGGCCACTCGGATCAGGGACTTACCTCCGTCTTCATAAGAGATGGTAATGCGGGTCGCTCCCGCGTCCAGGGAGTTTTCCACTAATTCTTTGATGGCATTAGCGGGCCTTTCAATGACTTCGCCGGCGGCGATTTGGTGAATGGTCGCTTCGGAAAGGGCGCGGATAATGGGTTCTGCCATGGGATTTCGCTTTGGATTTTACTGGCCAAGGTGCAAAATTTGCCACAAATTCGCAGGTATGGGCCCAGCCTCGAGTTAAAGCCTATTGCTCCTATCGGTTTGCTATGGTATCTTTAAACGGGTGAAAGTCACGTCTAAGACCTTGTATACCCTGAATTTTTTATGCGCTTTGGCCATTAAGGCGCGCGTCTCCCCGCCCAAACCGGTTCATTTGCGGGAAATCGCCACCGAATACGACATTCCCTTCAAATTTTTAGAGCAAATCGCCATTCTCATGAAAAGCGTCGGCTTGGTCCGCGGCGCGCGCGGTAAAACCGGAGGCTATCAATTGGCGGAAAGCCCCTCCGCCATCACGCTTTCGCGCATCCTCAAGGCCACCGAAGGGGAACTTTTCCCCTTGGCCGAAATCGAAGGCGGCAATCCCATTGTTTTGTCTCTTTTACAGGACGTCTTCCAGGAAGGCCGGGACGTCGTCGACCGCCAATTGCAAGGAGTCACCCTGCAGCAACTCGCGGACAAGGCCAAACGACAACTCGAACCCGCACCCATGTATTACCTGTGAACACCATGCCCGCATCCCTCGACATATCCAAGGCTTCCCCCCAGGAATTGGCCTCGCTCGCCGCCGAGTTGAATGAACAATTCGCCGTCCTGGACGCCGACGCCCGCCTGCTCAAGGCGCATGAGCTTTTCGGCGAAGGGCTGATAGCCACCTCGAGTTTCGGCAAGGACGCCGCTCTCCTGATGCATCACCTTTACCGTTTGCAATTGCCGATGCGGGTTTTCTTCATCGACACCGGCTTCCATTTTCCCGAAACCCTGGCCTACCGCGATAACCTCGCCGCCAAATGGCATTTGCGCATCGAATCCGTGGCCAGCGGCGATCCCGCGCGCCGCCGATACGCCGAAAGCGGAAACGAAGGGCAATTGCGCATCCGCGATACCGACGCCTGTTGCGGCATCAATAAGGTCGCCGTGCAACGCGAATTCCTGTCGCGTCCCGACGTATCGGCCTTCCTGAGCGCCTTGCGGCGGGACCAAAGCGAAACCCGCAAAGCGACGCCCTTCGCCCTGGTCCAAAGGGGGAAACTGAAAATCTGCCCCTTCGCCGACTGGCCCAAGGACCAAGTCGACCTGTACTTGCATTTGTGGGAAGCGCCGGAACATCCTCTCGCGGCCCTGGGCTATACCAGCATCGGCTGTTCCCCGCTGACCTGCACCCAAAGACCGGTTTCCGGCGACGGAGATCGCAGCGGACGGTGGGCGGGCGAAACCAAGACCGAATGCGGCCTGCATTTGGACCTCGACGGATTGCCCGAGGGCCTGCCTCCGTGACCTCGCCCCTGCGCTACCTGCAGGATATGACGGCCGCCATCGGCCGCACGCCCCTGGTACGCTTGAATTCGGTCGTCCCCAACGACAAATCCCTTTTCCTGCTAAAACTGGAAAGCCGCAATCCCGGCGGTTCGCTGAAAGATCGCATCGCCCTGGGCATGATCCAGGCGGCCGAGCGCAAAGGCGAATTGAAACCCGGCATGACCCTGATCGAGCCCACCAGCGGCAATACCGGCATCGCCTTGGCCTGGATAGCGGCGGTCAAAGGCTATCGCGCCATGATAGTCATGCCCGAATCGATGAGCACGGAAAGGCGGAATCTCCTACGGGCCTACGGCGCCGAGTTGGTCTTGACGCCCTCGGCGCACGGCATGGGCGGGGCCATCGAGAAAGCCAAGGAAATCCTGGCTTCGCGGCCGGACTGTTTCATGCTCCAGCAATTCGACAACCCCAATAATCCGAAGACCCACCGGGAATGGACGGCCGAGGAAATCTGGGAAGACACCCAAGGCCAAATCGACGTCCTGGTGGCGGGCGTGGGCACAGGCGGTTTCATTACCGGCGCCGGTGGATACCTGAAGCAACGCAAGCCTTCTTTGCGCATTGTGGTGGTCGAACCCGAAGCCAGCCCCGTGCTTTCAGGCGGGCGGGCGGGCTGGCACGACATCCAGGGCATAGGCGCGGGATTTTTCCCCTCCGTCCTCGACCCTAAGATTTACGACGAAATCATCCGCGTGGGGAATGACGAGGCCTTCGCCTTCGCCAAGCGGTTGGCCCGCGAAGAAGGTCTCCTCGGCGGCCCCAGCACGGGCGCCAATGTCTGCGCCTTGAATGCCTTGGGCAAAAGGCCCGACATGCAAGGCAAGGTGCTGGTCAGCCTGGTTTGCGATGCGGGCGAACGCTATTTGACCACATCCATGCACCAGGGTTGAGCCATGGCGATTTTCTCGTCCGGGGAAATGGCGCGTTACGACAGGCAAATGCTTTTGCCCGGGGTCGGATTCAAAGGCCAAAAGAAGTTGAAGGAATCCTCGGTGCTCGTCGTGGGAGCGGGCGGCCTGGGCTCCCCCGCCCTGCTGTATTTGGCGGCGGCGGGAATCGGACGCCTGGGCGTCGTGGACGGCGACGCGGTGGATCCTTCGAATTTGCATCGCCAGGTGGTGCATGGCGAGACGGACGTCGGCCGCCCCAAAACCCAGAGCGCGGCCGATCGTATCCATGCCCTCAATCCCGATTGCGAAGTCATCCAGCACCGTGAATGGCTGGTCGCCGCCAATGCCCTGGACATGCTGCGGCCCTATGATTTCATCGTCGAAGGCAGCGACAATTTTCCCACCAAATTCCTGGTGAACGACGCCTGCGTCTTCCTGGGCAAACCCTATAGCCATGCGGGGATGCTTCGCTACGAAGGCCAGCTCTTCACGGTATTGCCGCGCGTCAGCCGCTGTTACCGATGCTTATTCCGCGAGCCTCCCCCGGAGGGCAGCGTGCCTAATTGCGCCGAAGCGGGGGTATTGGGCGCTTTGCCCGGAGTCATCGGCAGCCTGCAGGCCACCGAAGCGCTGAAATGCTTATTGGGGCTCGGCGACTTGCTCACCGACCGCATGCTTTTATTCAATGCCCTGACGCTTCGCTTCCGCGAAATCAAGGGCCGCCGCGATCCCCATTGCCCGGTTTGCGGAGACGCGCCGACCCGGACGACCTTGGAAGACAAGCCTTTCGAGGCTTGCGGTATTTAAAGGACGGGAAGGTGTCCAACCCAGCCTTCCCCACGCGTCTTACAGGTATCGTCCACGTTGGGATGAAAAAGGGAGATTACCGTGCCGAATCAGAAATACATGTGCATCCTGAGAAGCCAACCCGCTCAGCAACCGATGCTGCAACCTTCGCCCGCGCAAATGCAGGAAATGTATGCGCAGTTCACCGCCTGGAAAGAAAAGTGCAAGGACCATATCCTCGACATGGGAGGCAAGCTCAAGTCCGGAGGCAAGATCTTGACCCCTAGCGGCTTGACCGACGGCCCATTCGTCGAGGCCAAGGAAATCGTCGGAGGTTACATGGTCCTATCGGCGGAGAGTTACGAAGCCGCGGCTGAGGTGGCACGGGGGTGTCCCGGCATTCTCGCGCCGGGGATCAGCCTTGAGATTCGGGAAATAGCCGCCCCCTGAACGCGTCCGGACTGATCGATCCTTTTTTCCGGCGTGAATACGGACGGCTGGTTGCCATCCTGACGCGCAAGGCGGGGGCGCGGAATATAGAGTCCGTCGAGGACGCCGTGCAGGAAGCCCTGGCGGCAGCCCTCGCCGCCTGGAAGACCCAAGGGCTTCCCAGGGATCCCGGCGCCTGGCTTTATCGAGCCGCTTATAACCGGTTGATGAGTGATTTGCGCCAGCGGGGAAATCGCCTGCGGCTTCTCGAAGGAACGGTCGTCGACTTCGCCGAAACGGAAATTCCTCATGACGCGGCCCGCTTCAGCGATGAAGTGGCCGATGACATGCTTCGCATGCTTTTCATCGCTTGCGACGAGGCGATCCCACCCGAATCGCGACTGGTATTCGCCCTTAAAACCCTTGGCGGATTCAGTACCGCCGAGATAGCCTTGCGGCTTTTCACCACGGAAGGGAATGTCCACAAACGATTGGCGCGGGCGCGGGATCGGCTGCGCGAAACCTCTCCGGAATTGGAAGCGCCGCCTTTGGAAATCCTCGCGGTCAGGCTGCCCAGCGTTCATGAGGTGCTTTACCTGCTATTCAATGAAGGTTACCTATCCGCTCATGAGGAACAAGCGATCCGGCGCGAACTCTGTGACGAAGCCATCCGCTTTACGACCCTTTTAGCCGAAAACCCGGTGGGAAAACGGCCGGAAACATTCGCTTTATTGGCGCTCATGCATCTGCATACCGCCAGGTTGGCGGCCCGCCAGGACAGGGCGGGAGGATTGCTGTTGCTGGAAGAACAGGACAGGACGCTTTGGGACCGGAACCAAATGGGGATCGGAATGGGATACCTGGCCAAGGCTTCCACCGGGGGGTCTTTTTCACGTTACCATGCCGAGGCCGGCATCGCCGCCGAACATTGCCTCGCCCCTTCATTCCACCAAACCCGGTGGAAAGAGATCGACGAACTCTATTCCCTATTGGAGCGCCTCGCCCCATCCCCTTTACATACCTTAAATCGGGCCATCGCGGCGGCCGAATCACGGGGACCGGAATCCGGCCTGTCCATCCTGAAGGATCTCGCGCCCCCGTCCTGGTTATCCGGATCCTATTTATGGGATGCCGTATTCAGTGATCTCCACCGCCGCACCGGAAACCGGGAGGCGGCGGGCCGATACGCGGAGCAGGCGCTGGAATCAGCGCCCACCGAGGCGGTCAAGGAATTATTGCGACGACGCCTTAGGCCCAATTGATGGGTGAATTCCTTTTATGCCCGGCTCACCATATTGCGGAGCTGCCGCAAATGCCTTTGGCCATGCGCCGTCAAGAAGTGAATCCATTCCTGCGCCGTCAAAGGTCCGAATCCGATGACATCGAAGCCGGGGCAGGTGAATGACAGGTCGTGGGTTTTCGCGAAGGCCACGACTCCATCCGCTTTTTTCCGCAAGTCGCCGATTATCTCCTTCCCGGAAATTTTCCCGGTCGCGGGGGCGATGAAATCCAGGGACGCGTACTTCGTGCCATCGTCCAGAAAAACCGCCTCGATTTGGGCGGATTTTTCCTCCGCATTTCGTTCCAATGGGCTGGATGGGACCTTGGCCATATCGACCGCGCCAAAGGATTTGGACAAATGTTCCGCAAGCTGGCCCGGCGTCCAACTGCCCGGGAAAGGAACCCGATTGATTTGTTCTTCACTCAAACTTTCCAGCAGGGTAAGCAATTCGTTTGCGACCGCCGCGAAGGCGGCTATTTCCTCGTCCTTATTCATGTTCAACCTTTCGATCCTTCCGCCCGCGTCTTCACCCTGCCGTGGGTGAAATTCCAAATGAGTGAAAATCCGGCTTTGTGTTCGTCTTTGATCAATCCCAAGGCGATATGGTGGAACTTGATGAGGGTTTCGCCATCCACCTCGCTGAGGCGGTACTGGATATTCGAAACCGTGGGATAAGACATCATCAACGGGCCGGATATTTCGAGCAAGGTCGAGCGCTTAATGGCTTGCACGTGTCCCCAGCAATGGCCGTTTTCCTGGCCGAGATCCCGATACCAGCGCCCTCCCGGCCAGGCTTCGAGCTTCATGGGAAGAGGCTTTCCCGCCTCTAATTCATTATAGGGCCCGATTTCCTCCAGCACGGCCGCGAAGGTGGCGTCCAAGGACGCGCGCACGCGGATTTCCTCCGTGAAGCTCATGGTGAGGTTTTCCAGGGACAGTTCTTTGGTCGTCATATTTCCTCCCGCGGAAGTTCATCGTTCCGCGCGTTTTTTGATGCGTTGCAACTGGTGGTGCCAGAATTGTGCGAAGCCGCTTGTCCACTCGTGGAGGGGCCGGATGGCCTCGGCATTGGTCCGGTAGAGCATTTGTCTGCCCTCGCGCCTGACCCTCACCAGGTCCACGTCGCGCAGCACGCGCAAATGTTTCGAGACCGACGGCTGCTCCAGCCCCAATAAATCCACGATGTCCCCGACCGGGCATTCCCGTCCCGCAAGCAGGCTGAGGATATCCCGGCGGCGGGATTCGGCGATGGCATTGAAGACATCGGTGGTGGTAGCGGCCCTCGACATGCCCTTAAATATATTCCCATATGGGAATATGTCAAGACTTTGGTCGAGAGCCACATGAAAGTGCCAGTGGGACCGCTTAAAAAGCGGTATCTCCCGCTCCAGTCAAATGCGGAAGCCAAGAGGCTCGATCCAGGCCGTTTTTGAAATCTTGCCGTTTCCTTTGCAGCATTAATCGGCGGGCGGCGGATAACGCATTCCCACGTCTTGGTATGGCACCGACCCATACGCCATCCTTTCGAAGGCGGACGCAGAGCAGGAGGCAGGCGGATGATCGAACATGAAGTGGTGATAGCCGGAGGAGGGCCGACCGGAATGATGCTCGCGGGCGAACTCGCCCTGGCCGGCGTCGACGCGGCAATCGTCGAGCGGCGCGCGGACCAGAAACTCGTTGGCAGGCGCGCGGGCGGTCTCCATGCGCGCACCATCGAGACACTCGATCAGCGCGGTATCGCGGATCGATTCCTCGCGCAGGGGAAAGCGATGCAAGTCGCCGGTTTCAACCGGGTGCCGCTGGACATCAGCGACTTTCCCACGCGGCACCCCTATGGGCTCGCATTGACGCAGAATCACATCGAGCGCCTTCTGGCCGAGTGGGTGAAAGAATTGGGCGTAACGACCTATCGCGAGCGCGAAGTGATCGGATTTTCGCAGGACGCGTCGCGCGTCCAGGTATCCGTCGCCGGGGGGCCTTCCTTTCGGTCGCAATACCTCGTGGGCTGCGACGGCGGCCGCAGCGTGATTCGCAAAACGGCCGGCATCGGATTTCCCGGATGGGACGCCTCGACGAGCTGGATCATCGCCGAAGTCGATTTGACCGATCCCAAGCCGGGTTTTCATCAGGACGATTTGGGCTTGACCCATGCCATCGGCCGCGTGGAGGAAAGCGGACAGGCCGCCGTCGTGCTGATGGAAAGGCAAGTCGGCCCGGCCGGCGAACCCACCCTGCGGGAACTTTGCGAGGCGCTCATCGCCGCCTATGGCACCGACTTCGGCGCCCGCAATCCCAACTGGATCTCGCGCTTCACCGATATGGCGCGCCAGGCCGCCGCCTACCGCGAAGGGCGCGTCCTCCTGGCCGGCGACTCCGCCCATGTGCATGCCCCGGTGGGCGGCCAAGGACTCAATACCGGCATCCAGGACGCCGTGAATTTGGGCTGGAAACTCGCCCAGGTCATCAAGGGAATCTCACCGGACTCGCTACTGGATACCTACCATGCCGAACGGCATCCGATAGCCGCCCGCGTATTGCGCACGACCATGGCCCAAGCCGCCCTTAGGCGCGGGGATGAACCGACCCTGGCCTTGGGAGACAAGATCGCGGAGTGGCTGCGTGTGGAAGGGACGCGCAAGCTATTGGCCGGGGAAATGTCGGGCTTGGATATCCATTATGATTTGGGGGAAGGCCATCCCCTTTTGGGAAGGCGCATGCCCGACCTGGATATCGTGATGCACGACGGCACGGCGCGTATCTTCCCCTTATTGCATGAGGCCAAACCCGTGCTGGTGAATCTCGGCGAGCCGGGAGCTATCGATCTCGGTCCTTGGAGGAGTCGAGTTCGGTCGGCGGACGCGAATTATACGGGTCCATGGGAGTTGCCGGTGCTCGGGAAAGTGCGGGCTCCCAGCGCCGTATTGATACGGCCGGACGGTTATGTCGCGTGGGTGGGCGAGCAATCGCAGGCGAACCTGGAGAATGCCTTGAAAGCTTGGTTCGGAGCCTGAAACAGCTATCCGGTCAAGCCCCTCATTGCGAATTCGCGGCAAACCATCCGGCTTGCCGATACGACCCTGTTTCTCAGCCGCTAATGAAAAGCCAGCACGGCGCAGGCCACGACCAGGAGACTGACGGCCAGCAGGATGCGCCCAATGGTACCGACCTTTTGCAGCCTGCCGCCATCGGGATTTTGACGGGCTTTTTTAATGGCAACCTGCATGTATCCCAGCAGCCCGATTAAGACCACCACCAAGGTCAGCTTGGCATGGAAGAAGGGCCCGCCCCAGGCAAAGACGGTCCCCACACCTTTATAAAACATCATTCCCAGGCCGGTAAGGATGAGCAGGCCCAGGCCCATGCTGGTATTCTTCGCCAGGCTAAAGACCGTCACCAGCAAGGGCCCGCGCGCCTCCTCGCTCCATTTTCTCGCCTCACCGGAAAGCCTCAGGGTCGCGAAACCCGACCCTAAGGTCAGCGCCAGGCCGACGAAATGAAAAAACAGCAATAGATCATTAATCCAATTCATAGAGCCTCCGAACCAAAGGCAAAGGTAATGCAATGGATCCGGAAGGCTTCCAAGCCCCTTGTGAGTTTTCCTAAAACCTCATAGCAAGGACCGAGAAGGAGGAAGAATAAGGGACATTTTCCGTCCTGGATTCGAGGGTATGGTTTATCCGCCCCCGATTCGGGCCTGGAGGAAACATGACCCTTGGACTTTTATCCCAACCTTGGACCTTAGCCGGACGCCGGTCCGCATCGCCCCGCCCTCCTGCACCCCGCCTTGAGGGCTATGGGGAGACCGGGAAAATTTTATTGCTCATTTGCCGGGAGGAGATATGCCGGCAAGTCTTGAAGGTGGTGCTGGAAACCGCCGGCTATCGCGTCATCGAAGCCTTGCATGTCCCAGAAGGCATGCGCGCTTCTTCCCGGCTTTTTCCCAAACCGGATTTGGCCGTGGTCGTGGCCGGTCTGGGAGGCGGCGTTTGGGCGAGTTTGGATTTATTGCGCAGCGCCTTGGATCAGGCCCCGCTTTTGGTAATGAGCCCGGAAGAGGTGGGCTGCATGCTGGACTCTCTCGAGGGCCGGGGACGGGAAAGGGCCGATCACCCCAGCCAATGGCTCGCCAGGGTGCACCGCGTGCTGCACGAAGGCGAATGCGAGTCAGCTCTGTCCTTGAACCTGGTTTGACCCGACTTCGCCCCACTGGTCCCGTTCGCCGCGGAGGCTGCGAAGGGCGTCCAACAAGACGTCTTCCAAAAGGTTGATGGCCTCGCCGAGATCCCTATCCAGTTCGAGGCTGGCCATTTCTTCGATGCGCTCGCTCAATTCCCTCACCTGGGTCGTGCCGACATTGGCGGCGCTGGCCTTAAGGGAGTGGGCCACCAAATGCACGGCTTTCCAGTCGCGGCGTTTAAGGCTGTCCTTGGCGGCCTGGACCCGCAGGGGGGTATTGTTGAGGAAATTGTCTATCATCCTCAGCAAGAAATCCTTGCCGCCGATATTGTAAAGATTGACCAGGGCGCTTTTATCGAGTGTTTGCATAGGGCCTTCGGTTGTGTCGATGGTAGCATAGGCAAAAATCGCGAAGCAATACCCGACGCGACTTCAACGTCCCATCGCCCCTGTAGGACTCCCGGAACCGGCGCGGATCGACGGGATTTTTTACACTGCGCCCCCGATGCAATGGCCCGAAAGATTTTTGGCACCCGGATTCCCGATCTAGGCCGAGATAGCGCTTGCCTTCCCGCTCCGCATGCATTACGCGGCCTGGAATATGGTCTAAACTCCCGAAAACGAGAAGGGGTTTTCCATTGCGCCTGGACCGTGGAGGCTTGAAAATGAAAGGGAACCCAGGGAGAAATCCATGCACGCTTACGGCCCAGCCACCCGCCTCCGATTGATAGCGGCTTATGCCGTGGGCGCGCTTCTCCTCTGGGGCTGCTCCACCTCTCCCAGGGTGGATAGGAATGCCTTACTCATCCGGGCCGCCGAGAAAGGGGAGACCAATCGGATGGTCATGCTCATCCGGGAAGGAGCGGACATCAATGCCGTCGACAAAGAAGGGTGGACGCCTTACCTAGCCGCCTCCACCTATGGCCGTTTCGATGCCATGAAACTCTTGAAAATTCTCGGCGCGAAAACCGAACCGCCCGAAAGCGAAACCCCTTGGCGTTTCAATCTGGCGCAATAGCCTCCTAGCGGCCGGGTAACCTCCGGAAATACGGTTTCTTAGCAGGACGGCAAGAAAATTGCTCACTTGCTGGTTATGGACTTCAAGGACTATTACAAAATCCTCGGCCTCGAAAAAGGCGCCGACGCGGCCGCAGTCAAAAAAGCTTACCGGAAATTGGCCGCCAAATACCACCCGGATAAGAATCAGGGGAATAAACAGGCCGAGGAGCGCTTCAAGGAAATCAATGAAGCCCACGAGGTTCTGGGCGATCCCGAAAAGAAAAACCGCTACGACACCTTAGGCTCCCAGTGGAATCAAATGGGCGGCCAGGGCATGGATTTTTCCGACTTCATGCGGAAAGCCGGCGCTCAAGGGGGCGGAAGGCGAGCCCATGCCGAAGACATGGGGGATATGTTCGGCGGCGGCCAGGGCGATTTTTCGGATTTCTTCGAATCGCTTTTCGGCGGCGGGGGTCGCCGAGGCGGGTTTTCCAGCTCATTCCACATGGGGCAGCAAAAAGGGCAGGACTTTCAGGCGGACATCGAAATCGATCTCGACGAAGCCTATCATGGCGTGAAGAAAATCATCGAGGTCGGGGGACGCCAATTGAAATTGGCTTTCAAGCCCGGCATCGCCGAAGGCAAACCCCTGCGGCTTCCCGGCAAGGGGGGCAAAGGGTCGAATGGCGGCCCGGACGGCGACTTTTATTTGAATATCCATATCGCTCCGCATCCGTTGTTTGAGAGGCGGGGCGACGATCTCTACCGCGATTTGCCGGTGGATTTTTTGCTCGCCGTTCCGGGTGGGAAATTGGAAGTGGCGACCCTGAAAGGGCCGGTCAAGGTCGGTATACCCCCTAAGGCTCCCAGCGGGAGGATATTGCGCCTGAAGGGACTCGGCATGCCGGTTTACGATCACCCCGGGGATTTCGGCGATCTTTACCTGAAAATCATGCTGGTGGTGCCGGAGGATTTGAACGAGCAGGAAATCGAACAGCTGGGAGCCATGGCGAAGCGTCGCCAGGAAAAATCAAGCGTTTAAATCGACGACCTTGTATTTGGCATAAGGGTCTTCCGGCATTTTCCACCCGGCCTCGGCCAATAGCTTGTCGGTGATGTTTTCCCTGGGCGCGGGCTTGGGTTTGGCGGCGGATGACGCTTCCGCTTCCTCGGCCGCGGCCGCCTCGGCTTCACTCCGCTGGGCCTGGGCCAGGCTTTGGACATAGGCCTGGTAACCGCGTGACCCGCCTAGGGCGCCTAAAGCCTGCTGCTGGATCACCTGGTAAGCCGGCGAAGAAACGGTGGGAATGAGACTGGCCTTGGCGGCGATTCCGTTATACCGCACCGAAGCTTGCGGGGTCCATTGGCCGGGAAGGCCCAAAGGTGAAATGCCCATGTCCCTATCATCGGGCGCGGAGGGCTCCGCCTTCAAATCATTTCTGGGGAAAGGCTTGAGGCTTTTGCCGTTTTAGAGGCAGGCTAAGGCCAATTCGTCGCTATCAATTCCACGGATGTGAAAAAAAGCAAAACGTAAACCAGGCCGTTGAAGTGTTTTTGAGGCAACCAGCGATTCATCAACCAGCCCGTCACCACTCCCAGGGGTATCATGGGCAAATAGCGGAGATCCTGCCGCAAGGTCTGGGCATTGATGATGTCGCTCATCACATAGGGCGGCAGCTTCAGCAAATTATTCAGGGTGAAAAAAAGTCCGTTGCTGGCGACGAATACCGCTTTGTCCATTTTCTGGGCGATGAAAAACAAGGCCATGATGGGCCCGGCCGCGTGGGCCAAGGTGGAGACGAAACCGGCGACGGCCCCGACCCCTCCCCCTTCCCAAGGACTCGGCCTCCACATGCCCGCCGGGTACCAGACATTCCGCACCACCAGCGCCGTGGTGAGGAAAAGGCCGATGCAGCCTATGCTCAACTTGAGCCAGGCGTCGGGCAAAGTATTGACGAAAAACATGCCCAGGCCAATTCCGCCGCAAGCCCCCACCAGCGGCCAGCGAATCAGGGGGAAACGCCAGGACTTGCGGAATAGCGCCAAGGTGATGAGATCCGAGGCGACGAGCAGGGGAAGAACGACGCCGATGGCCTCTCGGGCGGGTATGGCGGTGGCCAGAAGCGGCGTGGTCAACATGCCCAGCCCGGTGGCGAATCCCGCCTTGGAAAGTCCGATGAGAAATACGCCCAGATAAGGCGCGAAGTCGGCTCCCGTCACGTGCGGGCTACGATATTCCGGCGCACCGTTTCGGACGCTTCGGCGCCGGCCAGCCAGGCGATGAGGGCCAAGCTGAATTCCTCGGCCGTACCGGCCCCGCGCGAAGTGCAAACCGGTCCGTCGAAGACGACCCGCCGCTGGGAATACTCCCGGGCTTCGGCACGGACTTCCGCTTCGTGGCCGGGAAAGCTGGTGACTTCCCTTTCCGCCAATAAACCGGCGTCGGCGAGAACCAGGGGGCCGGCGCAAATGGCCGCCACCTTTCGCCCCGAGGCGATTTGTTTTTGCAGCAATTCGATGATCCGGGCTTGGGAACGCAAATCCTTCACGCCCGGCCCTCCAGGCACGAGCAGCAAATCGAAATCCTCGTCCTCGAAAACGGGCAAGAACCGGTCGGCCATGACGGTGATGCCGTGGCTGCCGGTCACGCGCAGGTTGGCGTCGACGCTGGCTGTCGAGACCTGCAAGCCAGCCCGGCGCAATAAATCCACCGGAGTAATGGCCTCGATTTCCTCGAAACCCTCCCCGAGCAGGACCAATACCTTGCCTTTTGTTTCCATCTCGCCTCCGACCCCCATAAAATGGCAAAACCCGGGGCGCATGGCATGGAGGGAAATCCGTCCCTTAAGGGGCTATCCGCGCCGAAGGCGCAAACACGGCGAAATCCGGCTGATTGAAAATCTGATCCCAGCGGTGATAACCCAGGATCATGCGCGCATAGCGATGGGGAGCGATTTCTTTTTTGAAGGCCGAGCGGAAGATGGCCGCCGGCGGCCTGTCGCCGTCCAGGGCATAGTATTGGCCCCAAGCCCGCGCGCCATGGCGGGAATATTCGGAATAGGATCCTGTTTTCCAGCCATAGAGCCGGCCATGGTCTTCCGGCCATGCCGTTTCGGCCAGGGATAGCGGCGAATGGTGATCGTGATCGAATTGTTCCACCCAAACCGTATCTCCGGCGGGGATGTTCCGGAGCATCCATTGCGCCATTTCAAACCGGTAGCCGGGATTCTCGCGCGAGAAATACCAGGTGGTGGAAAGGGCGGAAAACAAAAGTCCCAAAGCGAGGTAAACGCCCCATGCCCTGGCCCACGGGCGGCTCCTGCAATCCCGGATGGCGGCTCCGGCGAAAAGCAGAAAGAAGGTGATGACGCTGAGGCTCCGTTGCACTTCCAATCCCAGGGGATTGCTGGGATAAAGCAATAGGAGGGCCAGCAAGGAAAGCGCCGCCATGGCGGCGGTGGAGTTCATCGCGCCAGGACGCCTCAAGGCCAGGATCACTCCCACCGCCCCGGTCACATAAATAGGCCATCCCATGGCAGCCGGTAAGGTTTGCCGGAAATATTGCAGGTAGAGGGCAGCGGGATGTGGGTATTCCAAATCCGCCAAGCCCAGCAGCATGCGTTGCATATTCCATATTCCCGTTTTCGCCTCGGGATGCATCCAGGCGGGCAGGCTGAAAAAAAGGACGGTCGCCGCGCAAGTAGCGGCGAAGGCCAGCATAGGCTTCCAGGCGGATAGGGCCGTCGTCCTCACCGGGCCGAATCGGACTCGCCACAGGCAGATGAGCAAGGCGCAGCCGCCTATCGGAGCGATGGTGATCTTGGTCAGCAATCCCAAGCCGAAAAGGCAACCCGCTCCCAGGGCCTGGCTTATCCCCGATGCTCCGTTCCGTCGCGCCGCCAAAAACCTATCGGCCCAAATGATGAGCCCTAATTCCAAGGTCAAGGCGGCGACATTGTAGGTGATGAAGCGCCCATGCGAGAGCAAAACGGGCTGGAATAAAAAGGCCAAGGCTCCCGCCGACAGCCAATAGGGATTTTTAGAGGCGGTTATCCGGGTCCACAAGATCAGGAAGGCCCATAGGCCGGGGATAATCCACAACTCGTTGAGTAATCGCCCGAAGCGGTAAAAAGCCGTCTCCCAGTTTTCCCCGTCATGCCAGGGTAGGCCATAGACACCATGCGCGATGAGGGCGGTCATGGCGGCGAAGCCCATGGGAGCCATGGGTGAAGGGGAAAGGTTGCCACGGACATAGGCGGACAGGTAACTGCTCTGAACCCGGCTGAAGAATGAATTTCCCGGTCCGGATGGCGGGCTCCAAATTTCTTCCAACCGGGAAAACCAAGGGAAAAATGACTGGTACTCGCCTTCATCATAGACCAAGGTCCCGTAAATGCGCCCTTTTTCACCACCTGCTATCGCTCCCGGGCCCGCGACAAGCGATGAATCCGGATAGCCGGCTCGCTGCAAGCCGGTTTGGGTGACCATTCCCCAATCGTAAAGGCTCAGTCTCAGGTAGACCCCGGAAACCGCTATCGCCCAGAAAAGCAGGGTGGGAATTTTCAGCGGATTGCGGACCTGGACCATCGCGAAATCCTACCACAATCGGCCATGACCATGCCTTTCCGTCCCTGGCTACATTTGCTTTCCCATGCCTATTTATTCCGCCGCCGACTTAGCATCGCAAAGCCGTGATCGCATCTTGCGCGGCACCGGTGATAAAAGTCCCATCCGTCTGGTTTTGCTCGATGCCACCGAAGCGGCCCAGGCCATAGCCGATCAGCATAAAGCCCTGGGCTATTCGCGCGGACTCCTCGGGGAAACCTGCGCCGCCGCCCTATTGCTCGCCTCGCGTTTGAAAGGGCAGGGAGCCCTGCAATTGCGGCTGAAGCTCACGGGCGATATCGGCCTATGCGCCGCCGACGCCACACCCATGGGCTTGGTGCGCGCGCGCATACCCGCCGAGGACATTCAAAGAACCGGGGCCTTTGAACCCATGGTTTTGCCGCGTCTCATCGAAGTCAATAAACTCGATGGCGAGGGCAACCTCCTGTCGAAAAGCATGGTGGAAATGACGGCCATCGACGTCTCCGCCAGTTTGTCGCATTATCTCAGCCAGAGCGAGCAGGTCGAGGCCACCATCCGCGTCGGATCGAAGATCAGCGAGGACGGTGGAAAGGTGATTTGGTGCGGCGGTTTTCTGGCGGAAACCTTTCCGGATGCCGATCAAGAGACCCGCCAGGCCTTATCGCGGTTCGCCGCCCAAGCCGCCGACCTAAATCCATTCGCCAAACCGGATAACCGATCCGGGCTGGATTTGGAAAAGCTTTTTGAAACCCTCCGGGGCGATATTCCGGCGGGCATCCATCAGACTCTGGAAGTCACCCCGTTTTGCCCCTGTTCCCGGGCCGGGGTATTGAAAGCCCTGGCGTCCTTAGCCCAGTCGGAATTGGAAAGCATGGTGGAAGAGGGACGCGAAGTCGAATTGCATTGCGAATTCTGCCGCCGCCGCTACACGGCTGACATCCCCGATATTGAAGGTATTTTGGAGAATTTGCGGTTTTCGGAAGAGGAGGACCCACCTCTTCCGTGAGACGGATTTACCGAAATTCTGTCGAATCTTTCCATTTTTTGACTTATATTTTACCGGTTCTGTCCGGCGAGTGAGACCTATTCCGGGCCGGAATTAGTGATATTGCATATCGAAAAGAGGGTGCCTTCCGACACCCAGGTGTGGGAATTTTGACTCTTGAAGGTAAACCCCTATTAGTCCTGGAAAATGAGGATGCCGCGGTTGAAATCGTGGAATCCATTGTCCTGGACCATGACTTAAGCCTGCAAATCGCCCATGATGTAGGCGATGCCCACCGGTTATTGGCGCAAGGTCCGGCCTTCGCCTACCTGTTCAATGCCCGTTTAGCCAAGGAATCCACGCCGGAATATATCCGCCGCCTCAAACAGCAAATCCCTGAAATGCCCATCCTGGTGCTTTTGGAAGGGGAGGAGGGGGGAAAGTCGGTCGAGTATTTGCAAGCGGGTGCCTATGCTTGTTTTGAAATGCCGCTGAATGCCAATGAATTCGAATTCGTTTTATTCAAGCTCATCGCCAACCACACCGGCTTATACAATCCCTTTTCGCTGAAATACGAAGAACGCCTCATCGTCATGCCCAATGACTTTTCCATGGTCATGCAAGTGGCCAAAACCCTGGTCGAATCCACCTTGCCCATCAAGGAGAAAAACCGCTATCACGCGATTTTAGGCCTTTCGGAAATGCTGAATAATGCCGTGGAGCACGGAAATCTGGGCATTTCTTTCGAAGAGAAAAGCAATGCCCTGAAGGCTTCGCGCTTCTACACCCTGGCCATCGAGCGCGCCCACCGCCATCCCTATCAAGATCGGGTGGTCACGGTGAGATCCCGGGTTTTTCCCCATTTGCGGCGCATTGAATACTTCGTCGGCGATGAAGGCGACGGGTTCGACTGGCGGGCCCTGCCGGACCCCACCGACAAGCAAAACCTGCTCAACCGCCATGGACGTGGCATTATGATGGCCCGTTACGCTTTCGATGAGATCACCTACAGCGAAAAAGGCAACGAAGTCACCCTCATTCTAAATTTAGACGCCCCTTCTCGCGGAAAGCGTATTTAAGCATGGCGTATCTGGTGATGGCCCGAAAATGGCGGCCCCGGAATTTCGAGGAAATGGTGGGGCAAGAACATATCGCCCGGACCCTGCGGAATGCCATCGAAAGCAAGCGCATCGCCCACGCTTATTTGTTTACCGGAACGCGCGGGGTCGGTAAAACCACCTCCGCCCGCATTTTGGCCAAGGCCCTCAATTGCGAAAAAGGCCCGACTCCCATCCCTTGCGAGGTCTGCGAAAGCTGCAAGGCCATCGGGTCGGGAACTTCCATGGATGTGCTCGAAATCGACGGGGCCAGCAATCGCGGCGTGGGCGAAATCCGCGAATTGCGCGAGCAGGTCAAGTACGCTCCCATGCAGGGCGGCTACAAGGTTTATATCATCGACGAAGTGCATATGCTCACCAAGGAAGCCTTCAATGCGTTATTGAAGACCTTGGAAGAGCCCCCGGCGCATGTGGTCTTTCTGTTCGCCACCACCGAGGCTAATAAGGTGCCCCACACCATTTTGTCCCGGGTGCAGCGCTTCGACTTCAAACGCATCTCAGAGCCCATGATACGCGGACGGCTGGAATTCATTTGCCAAAAAGAGGACATCTCCTTCGAAACCCCGGCCTTGGAGGCGATTGCGCGCAAGGCTGACGGCAGCATGCGCGACGCCCTCAGCCTTTTTGATCAGGTCATCGCATTTTCCGGTTCGACCCTGGGCCTCGAGGATGCCAGGCGGATTCTCGGTTTGCCGCCCGACGAACTCTTCGCCGGCTTGCTCGACGCCGTGGTGTCCCATGACGCCAAATCATGCTATGACGTGGTCGAAAAAGTGGTCGGTGAGGGATTGGAATTGGGCGAATTCCTGCTGGGCTTCGGCAATCACCTGCGCGATTCGCTTTTCGCGCGCCAGGAAGGCATGACGGCCCAGGCCTTGGGATTCGCCGAAAACCGTTTCCTGGAATTGCGCGGAAGCCACGCCGATTTGCGGGACGGCGATTTGATCCGCTATGCTAAAATCGTTTCCGACATTTTAGGCGGATTAAAAGGCGCCGCCCATCCCCGCATGCATGTGGAAATGGGCCTTTTGCGGCTGGCCAGCCTGGATCGCATCGCGACCCTTTCCCAATTGATGCGGAATGAGCCTTCCCTACCGGAGTCGCCCATGCTTGCGACGTCGGCCGGGGAGGAGAAAAAAAAAAATCTAATCCCGCCTAGGGTCATTCACTCGCCGCCTTCCCAGGAAGCGGCCGCGATGATGCTCCCCGACGCTACTCCCGATTCCGCCGTCGCCTTGGCGGACCCCGAAGACGAACCCTTTGGACGGGAAAACGAAGAGACCGAGGATTTCGCGGTGGGAGACGAGGAAATGGCTCCCCTCCCCCACGTCGAGACCCATGCCGAAACCCTGACTTTTTCCTCGCCGCAGGAATTGGTGATGCAGTGGCCGGGATTGGTGCAAGAGGTGGCCGGCGATCCCAGCCTGATGTCCATGCACCTGAGCCATTCGCAAATCCAATTCGACGAGGAGAACAAATGCTTCGAACTCGACGTCACTCATGCGGTGGCCCTGGATTTTTTCCAGGGCAAAGGCGATGGCCGGCGGAAATTGCAGTCGCTTTTCCAGGAGAGGCTGCCCGACTCCACCCCGCTGGAAATCAAGGTCAAACTCATCGAGACCCATAACCCGGCGACGCCTGCGGGAACGGCGCCCGTATCCACCGCTCCGCGCGGTCATTTGGCCGATGAACCCATCGTCAAAACCTTGCTCGATCTATTCGACGGCCGCATCCTTTCCAACGGCCTTGCCTCTTAATCCGGAGAACCCATGAATATCCAGAAAATGATGAAGGAAATCCAAAAGGTGCAGGGCCGCATGGGCCAGGTTCAAGCCGAATTGGAAAACACCCTATTCGACGCCGAGGCCGGCGGCGGCGCCGTCAAGATTTCCATGAACGGCAAAGGCGAAGTGCAGAAAATCCAAATCGCCAAGGAAGCCGTGGATCCCGACGACGTGGAGGCCCTGGAAGATTTGCTGATGGCCGCTTTTCGCGAAGCGAAAGCCAAAATGGACGCCGCCTCCCAGGAGAAAATGGGAGGCTTGACCAAGGGCCTCGGTATTCCCGGCATGTAATCCCAGGCCACTATTGGGCCGGGGGTAGCTAAATTGCTGGGCTTCATGCTCGTCCTGTTGCAAGCCCTCCATTTCGCCGTCCCTTTGGCCTATGCCTTGGCCATTGGAGTGTATGGCCGGCTTTTTTTCACCGAGGACGAGGGCAAATACGATCATCGGGCCAAAGGGGCCTTCTGGGCGGCGTTCGGGCTGCATACCCTTTTGCTTTTGGGATTAGGTTGGTATTTCCGCCGCTGTCCCCTGGGCACCCAAGGGGAGGCCTTGCTCTTCATGGCCTGGATGCTCGCCCTCATCCACGCTTTGTCCGAATTATCGGCGGCCACGCGGAGGCTGGGGTTTTTCACCCTCGCTCCCATCGGGTTTTGCGTGCTGGGATCGCTCTTCTTTCAAGGCAAGGATTTCGTCGGCATCACGGGCCGGCCGAGTTCCTGGTTGATTTTCCATATCGTCACCAGCTTGGTCTCCTATGCCGGCTATTGCCTGGCGGCGGTGCTCGCGGGGCTTTATCTCCTTTTGCATAGGCGGCTCAAGCAAAAAAAATTCGATCTCACCTTCCGTAAGCTACCGCCGCTCGACAAGCTCGACAAATTATCGGCGATGTGGGCGGCCTTGGGCTCGCTCACCATGCTGGCCAGCAGTTTAACCGGCTTCGTCTATGTCAGGCATGCCAATATCCACGGCATGAAGCCCATGGAATTCGCGATTTACGGCGTCCTGATCGTTTTCGGGTTCGCCGCCGTTTCCCGCAGGCTATGGGGTTGGCGGGGACGTCGGCATGCCCGATGGGTCATTTTGGGCTTCACCTTGCTCTTGCTCACCAACTTACTGGGAACCCATGGATTCAAACCCTGAATCCCCGAAGGCCGCTCCTGAAAACACGGGAAAGCCTGAAATTTTCCTGCTCGGAGCCAATCACCTCACCGCCTCGGTAGACTTGCGCGACCGGCTTTTGTTCACGGATCAAGGCATGCGCGATTTGGTCGGGACCTTGAAGGCCGCAGGCACGGTGGACGAGGCCGTCATCCTATCCACCTGCAACCGCTCCGAGATTTACGGGGTATCGCGCACCACCTCCTCGGCGCATGAGGAGGCCATCCGCGCCTGGAGCCGCATCAATGGCATCGGGGAGCAGGAAATCCTTTCGCATAGTTACCGGTTTACCGGCCGGGAAGCGGTCAACCATCTTTTCCGCGTGATGGGCTCCTTGGACAGCCTGGTGCTGGGGGAAACCCAAATCCTAGGACAGGTGAAGGCAGCCTACCAGAAATCCGTGGAAAACGGATGGACGGATTTGCATCTCAACCATCTCTTTCAAGCCGGCATCCATGTCGGTAAACGCGTGCATCATGAAACCACCATTCACGAGGGGGCGGTTTCCATCAGCTATGCGGCCGTCATGCTGGCGAAAAAAGTCCTCGGCGAATTGAAGGACAAGACGGTAGGCTTGGTGGGCACCGGCGAAATGGGTGAATTGGCGGCGCAGCATTTGCATAAAGCCGGCGTCTCCAAATTCGTGATCTTCAACCGGTCGCTGACCGGCGCCGAAAGGCTGGCGGCCGACTTCGGGGGCGAAATCGTCTTGCTACCCGAATTGGAAAAGCGCCTCGCCGCCTGCGACATCGTGATCTCGGCCACCGGCTCACCCGAGGTGGTTATTACCCGACGCCACGTCGAAGCCGCCATGCGTCACCGCGGCGGGCACCCCCTCTTCCTCATCGACATCGCGGCCCCCAGGGACATCGATCCCGCCTGCGGCGAAGTCGACAACACCTTCCTATTCAGCATCGACGATTTGAAAGCCATCGTCCAGGAAAACCAGGAATTGCGGCGCCAGGCTTCGGAGAAGGCCCAGGCCATCATCGACGAGGAGGCGGCCAAGGTGGAAGCTTGGCACCAGAGCCTGGCCCTGGTGCCTACCATCAAAACCTTGCGCGATCGGTACCGCGCCATGACCGAGCGCGAAATTGAAAAATGGGCCGCGGGACAAAGCGCCGATGGTCGCGCCGCCCTGGAGGGTTTGGCCCGCGGGCTGATGAATAAATTCCTGCACGCGCCCACCAAGGGTTTGAAAAGCCTCGGGGAAATGGGCGATGGCGGGCGCGGAGGCTATTATGCCCGCCTGCTTTTTAATTTGGACGACGAGTCGCAAGAGGACAAGCAAGATGATCAATCCCCCGCCTAAGCCCGAACGGACCCTGGTGCTGGGCAGCCGCGGCAGCGACTTGGCCCTGACCCAAAGCCGTTGGGTGATGGGCCAATTGCAGACGGCCTGGCCGGAAGCGAAATTCGAATTGAGGATAATCAAGACCGAAGGAGACGTCGATCAGACGACGCGCCTGGACGCATTTCCCACCTGGGGGGTTTTCGTCAAGGAATTGCAAATCGCCCTCCTCGACAAGCGCATCGACTTCGCCGTCCATTCGCTGAAAGACGTGCCCGATGAAAAGCCTGAGGGCCTGGTGCTCGCCGCCTTCCCGCCCCGGGAAGACGCGCGCGACGTTTTGATCTCGCAGGGCCCGCGCTTCCGCGAATTGCCGGCGGGTTCGCGCGTGGGGACGGGTTCGCCGCGCCGCGTCATGCAATTGCGCGCCATGCGCCCCGATCTGGAATATGTTCCCTTGCGCGGCAATGTCGATACCCGCATCCGCAAGGTCCGCGACGGGGAAATGGCGGCGGTCTTATTAGCGGCTGCCGGGCTGAAGCGCCTCAACCGGCATGCCGAGGCGACCCATAGTTTCGGCTTCCATGAAATGATCCCCGCCATCGGCCAGGCCGCCCTGGCATTGGAATGCCGGGAAGAAGACGCCGAAGTCAGGCATATCCTCGCCGCCATCAACGATGCATTGACCGCGGATTTGATCGGCCTGGAACGCCGGTTCATGTCGGCGGTCGGAGGCGGATGCAAGGTGCCCATGGCCGCCCATGCCTATCCTTCAGGCGACGGCTTCCGGTTCCTCTGCACCATGGGCCGGGCCGATCGAGCCGATTTGGTGAGGCTGGAACGCAGCTTGGATTTCGAGGACGCCGAAGAGGAAATCGACTCCCTCGCCGCCGAATTATTGGAAGAATGCTTGGCCAAGGGCATACCCATACCCGCCAGGCCGTAAGGAAAACCCATGCCGACCATCCTCAATACCCGTCCCAAGGAACAAGCGGAATTTCTGACCCGGCTTTTAGCGGAAGAAGGTTTCGAAAGCGTGGAAATTCCCCTGGTGGAATTAAAATCCATCGGAACGGGTTTGGAAGAAGCGGCTAAACTGGACAGCCGGGAATTCAGCGGGGTTTTCCTCAGCAGCCCCATCGGGCTAAAGGCTTTGGATGCCGCCCTGGATAGCGCCGAGTTCCGGACGTGGATGAATAAGCCGATCTATTTGGTGGGCCGGCAAAGCGCCGCCTTGGTCGAAGCAAAGGGCGGACGGGTGGCCTTTTACCCGCAACAAGCTTCCCTGGCCGGCTTTGTCGCGGAATTCCCCGCCTGGTTTCAAGGCGAGGCCGAAAGCTGGGCGAGAAATACGCGCAAAGAAGCGGGAGAACTCGCCCGCCGTTTATTATCCGAAGGCGTAGGCGCCTTGGATAAGCTGCCGGGTGAGCAGGAATCGCCTCTCCCCGAGGCCGAAGAAAGTGCGGGAAACCCCGAAATCGCGCGCGTCGCCGCCTTGGAGCAATTCGCCCTGGGCCTGGACGCGGGCATCCAGCGCTGGTTGCATCCCTGTTCGGATAAGACGCGCCTGGAGCCGGAACGATTCGCCGCCCTCGGCGTCGAAGTGGTGAATGTGGCGGTTTACCGTCCGCAATTGCCCGAAGAGTCCGTCACCGCCTTGGAGAAACTGGATGACGGCTGCGACGCGGCGATATTCTGTTCGGGATCGGCGGTGGATCATTTTTTCGAGGCTCAGCCCGAAAAGGCCGCTCGTTGGGCGGAATCGAAACCGGCGGCCAGCCTCGGCGCGTCCACGACCGAGGCCTTGCGCAGGCATGGCTGGCGGAATATCGAGCAAAGCGCGATCGCGAATGCCCAAGGCTTGGTAACGGCGGTAAAGAAAATGCTGAAGGCGGGCGATACCCCTTCGCATGGCGCTCGCTTCGCCCGGGCGCTCCGCGTCATTCCCGGAGGCGTGAACAGCCCGGTGCGGGCTTTCCAATCGGTGGGCGGGGATCCGGTCTTCATCGCATCGGCCAAGGGGCCTTATCTCGTGGACGCGGATGGGCGAGAACTCATCGACTTCGTGCTGTCCTGGGGTCCGATGATCCTGGGGCATGCCCATCCCGCGGTCATCGACGCCGTACGCGAAGCCGCCGGCAAAGGTCTCAGCTTCGGCGCCTGCACCGAAGGCGAAACCGAAATGGCGGAGACCTTGGTCGGACTATTGCCTTCCTTGCAAAAAGTCAGGCTCACCTGCTCGGGCACCGAGGCCACCATGGCGGCCATCCGTTTGGCGCGCGGCTATACCGGGCGCGACAAAATCATCAAGTTCAAGGGCTGTTACCACGGCCATGGCGACAGCTTTCTGGTCCAGGCCGGATCGGGCGCCATGACCTTCGGCCACCCCAGTAGCCCGGGTGTTACCCGGGGGGCCGCCGCCGACACCCTCGTCGCGGACTTCAACGACTTGCCCTCGGTGCGGGCGCTATTCGAGAAATACCCGGATGAAATCGCCGCCATCATCGTCGAGCCCGTCGTCGGCAATATGGGCGTCCTCATTCCCGATCCGGATTTCCTGCCGGGGCTGCGGAGCCTATGCGACGGCCGCAAGACCCTCCTGATATTCGACGAGGTCATGACCGGCTTCCGCGTCGGACTGCTCGGGGCGCAAGGCCGCTACGGCGTCCAGCCCGACTTGACCACGTTGGGCAAAATCGTCGGTGGCGGCATGCCCTTGGCGGCTTATGGCGGGAGGGAGGATATTATGGACATGCTTTCGCCCATGGGGCCGGTTTACCAGGCCGGAACCCTTTCCGGCAACCCCATCGCGGTGGCGGCGGGGCTGGCCACCCTGAAGGAAATTTCCCGTCCCGGCTTTTATACCCAGCTCGAATCCCTATGCGAACGATGGGAAAGGGATATGTCCGAGGCTTTGCGCGCCTGCGCTTTTCCCGCCCAGGTCAACCGGGTAGGGGCCATGATGACGGTCTTTTTCCATTCCGCACCCGTACGCGATTATGCCGCAGCGGCGGCAAGCGATACCCAGGCCTATGGGCGGTTTTTCCAGGCCTGCCTCAAAGAAGGGCTTTACATGGCGCCCAGCCAATTCGAAGCGGGCTTTTTAAGCATCAGTCACGACGACGCCATTTTAAGCCGGGTCGCGGAAGCGCTTCGCCGCGCGGTTAAAGAGATGTAAAGCCGTGGGTGGGTTCGCGGCCGACTTCGTTTACCGGAAGAAAACCATTTCTCGCTATTCCTTGGAAACTTGCCCTGCCTGGCATGGCGGAAGGGCTTAAGTTAACCCCGGGTTGTTTTCATTCTCCTGCGGGAGAAGATGTCCGCATCGCGAAAGCAATTTTTGGGGAGGAGGAAAAGGCTGGAGCAATCCAGCCTTTTTTTTCGCCGGGGCCGGCCGACTCGGAGCAATCCCAAAGTCTCCTTCGCCGTTACCGGGCTTATTCGCCATCCTCGACGTAAATCGTGACCGCGTCCGTGGCGGTCAAACCATCCGAGTCCGTCACTCTCAGGACGCATTCCAATTCCATGGCCTCCAATGGAGCGGTGATGCGCGTATCCTGCTGGGTCACCGCGACGAAATCCGCGTCGCCGATTTGCCATTCCCTTTTGACGATGGGACCGAAACCATCGCTGCCCCGCGCATGCAGGTAGATGGTGGTTCCCGCCGTCACCGTGGTATCCTCGCCGGCATCCGCGACCGGGGGATCGTAAAGGACCTTGATTGTCCTGGCGGCAATGGCTTGTCCCAAGGCCGTTCTGATCACGAATTGGCAGCGGTATTCGCCGGGGTTCGCATAGCGGGGTTTGCCTATGAATTGCGTGCCTTGGGGAAGGCCGCTCACGCTGTCATCGATCACCCCGTCGGAATTGTAGTCCCAACCCGCGAAGGTGAGGCGCGAACCGCCCGCTTTGACCTGGGCGGTCAGGCTCACCACGTCGTTGATGGAAGCCAGGCTGTCCCCTTTCAGCGATAAGACCTGGGGCAGGCTCGCCGCTGGGGTAGTCGTCGGGTTGGAGGGGGAAGTCGTTGAATCCTTCCCAGGCACGCTTCCGGTTTTCACCGTGTCGACGGGAAGCGTCTCCGGTGGCTTTTCCCCCAAGGCGATGGTATTTCCCCGCAACGGCGGAATGCTGTCGCGAATGGCCAGGACTTGCTCGGTCTCCCCGTCGAATTCCCGCCCCTGGGTGAAGACGAGGACTTGCTTGCGGTAGCCGTAAACCGCTATCCAAGCCCGGCCGCCGCGGTAATGGGGGGCGGCCAACCTCGTCAATTCGGAAGCCTCGCGCAAGCTGTCGTCGAAGAGGGTATCGATGAGGTTACCGTCGCCGTTGGCCAGGACGATGAACAGCCGGCTATAGCCCTGCCAAGTCGTATCGCCGTCGACCCGGAAATAGGCCATGTCTTCCTGCATCAGGACGGGCTCGCATCCCATCCAGGCCAGGCCGGCGCAGAATACGGCGGCTAACCCCAGCCCCGAAAGGCCGGAGTCACCGCGCGGAGGCGACTTCCTTGGAGACATGGTAATGCTTTTCCTGTGGAGGCGGGGTATCGCCCAGGGTGTAGTAAACCGTGAAACCGACCACGCCCGCGGTTACCGCGGCGGCTATCCAACTGCCGGGGCGCCGCCAATAGGGACGCAAGTCGGCCGATCTTTCATTTCCGAAAGGCGCGCGCATTTTATCCGCGCCGGCAGGGTCATCCGCTTGCGGTAATCCCGATATCGCCGCCGGCGATGCGGCCGCGGTGGATTTCGGGATTTCGGGTTCATCCCATAATTTTTGCAAGGCCTCGGCTTCTTCCAAAGTCAGCCAAGCCGCGTCCTCCGAGGCGGCAGGCGATGCCTTGGGCCTGGCCTTGAATTCCAAGCGCGTCCTTTCCCATAGCCGGTCGATTTCTTCGCCCACGAATAAATCGACCAAGTCCGCCTTCGCGTCGATTTCCAGCGCCTTGAACCAGCAATAGCGCCCTTTCTCCCGCGTTTTGGGATTGGAGGCGAATACCACGCCCAAGGTGCGCAAAGCAAAAAGGCTATCGGTCCGATTGACTTGTTGTCCAGGCTCGAGGATGGGTTCCAGGGAGCGGATCACGGCGTCGAAATCGGCGTCCCGGTACTCGCGTTCGACCGTAACTTTGGAGAAAGCCCAAGCCGCCGCGGGCGAATCCGACGGCAAGACCAAGCCGATGGCCAGTAAGGCGAGGCAGACAAATGGATTGAGGGTTTTCACCATGGCCCGATTATCATACGGCCTGCCATGGCAAGGTCTCAATGGATGTTTTTATTCAAACGCCGTCACCGTAAGTCCCGCTTAAGGCAGAAGTTAAAGTCCTTTGTTAGCTTACTCCCACCCCCCGCCCAAAAGGCGCGAAAGCGGGGGAAAAAAGAACTGCAGAAGGAATGAAAAGAGGGAGAGCATGAATCGGTACCCAGACTCAAAAAACCGGTGGCGACCTCTTTGCATGCCGGCATTTGGGATGATTGCGTTGGTTCTGACGGGCCTCGGATATGGCGAAAGCGAAGAAAAGCCGACGGTGAGCAAAACCGACCTCTTCCGTTTCGTGGGTGCAGTGCCCTGTCTTTTTCAAGACGATTTATGCCCTCAAGCATTATTGGGGTTTTCCCGGCAGGGCTATGCCGGAGAAGATCCTTTCCAGGATCCCAATGGCTTGCCCAAGGATACCGTCACGGGAGTGTCACCCATCGTTTTGGGGTTTCCCGATAACCCGCCTTTCGATTGGAACCGTTATGTCTTCACCTCGCCTTTGACGCGGCATCTCTACGTGGTATTGAACGAGGTTTCCAGCACCGGTAAAAACCATGCCATGCTTTCCGAATGGAAAACCGAAAAGGATAAACTGGTATTCGTGCGCCTTCTTCCCCAAGTCCATGACATACCCATCGGGGTTTTGAGCGTGGTGGGCAAACCTCAAAAAGCGGGCCGTGGATTCCTGGTTTTATTGCTCGGCCGCGGCAGCGACGCGGGGGTGAATTTGCAGGATTACCGCGTGCTGAAATTCGATGCGCGCGGCAATCCCACCGTAATAGCCCGGCAAACCAACCGCTCCGAAATACCGGTAGCCGACATCCTCGCGCGCCTCAACGATGGCCAGGAAGCCGAGGAAGTCATCGATTCCTCCCTGGTTTGCGGCCTCGCCCCCAATGGCAAGTCGCTGCGCTGCACCAAGAACCGCACGCAAATCCATTACTCCGTCTCGGGTCCGGACGAAAAGCCGCTGGGACAAGAACACTTCACCCTTGAATTGCCCAAAGACGCCCTGAAATGACTATTCCTTTTCCCCATCGTCCCCGGTTGCGCGGCGTTTTTACCGCCATGGTTTATTTATCCCTGACGGCGTTTTGGGGATGCCAAAGCAAGGACACGGCCCGAAGCGGCGAGCGCTTCACCCCTCCCTGGGAAAGCGATCAGGAAACCCTTTTGCGGTTGCCCGGCCACGAAGCATCCCCTTCGGACTCCGCCTTCGGGGTTTTCGCGGAGATGGCGGCTATCGACAGCGCGGCCGGTCCCCGCCGCCTCTGGACTTATGAAATGGGATCCCTGGATACCCTGAGAGTGGGGCATTTGGTGGACACCCAATTCGTTTTTCCGGAACAACCGATGGCCTTGCAGGCCTATGCCTACGATGAAACCTATCGCGACGATACCTTGTTCCGCGCCGCTTACGGAAACGGGCTCTACGTGGAAAACCATCCTTGCGCCGAAGTGTGGGTCTTTACCGCCCCCTTCATGCATCCCGTCCAATGGCTCAGAAGCGGCATGAGCCGGGACGAAATCGAAAAGTCGATGGGAACGCCGTCTTTACGGCATCAGCAAGCCATCCGCTACCTGTATCGCGATGAACCCGATTCCGATGCCCGGCCATCGGGATCGGATTTGCCGGCCCCGCTCAAGGTCGAGGGCATTCACTTTTATTTTCACCACGACAGCCTGTTCGCGGCGGTATTCCAGCGCAGCCGCCCCTGCCACTAGAGGCGGGCGACTGCAAATGGAGTATTGAGACCGGCTCCGAAATCCCGGCCATGAAAAAAGCCCCTTGGAATTTCCAGGGGGCTTTTTGGTGGACGATACGGGACTCGAACCTGTGACCCTCACCATGTCAAGGTGATACTCTAACCAACTGAGCTAATCGTCCGAAAATCCGGCTTCAGCCGGGCTTAAGGGGCCGATAAGTTAGGTGTTTAGGGCCTCCCATGTCAATATCGAATGGCCCCGGCTTTTACATTTGCCCACATGAATACCCTCATCGGCGTCACGGGAACCGGAACCGAGGTCGGCAAAACCGCTCTTGCGGCCGCATGCTTGATTTGGGGCCAAAAGAAGGGGTTCAAAACCGCTTATCACAAGCCGGTGCAATGCGGCCTATCGCCATTGCCCGATGGGCTTGGCCAAGGCGGGGACGCGGATTGGATCCAAGCCAAGCTCGGCCTCACCCTGGCTTACCGCACTTCGGTGGTCTTGGCCATGCCGGCCTCGCCCCATTTGGCGGCTGAAAAGGAAGGGCTATCCCTCCACCCTTTTTCCTTGGCCGCCGACACCTTGAGCCTGGTTCGGGACTACGATTTCACCGTCGTGGAAGGAGCGGGCGGCGCGGCCGTCCCTTTTGGCCGCGATGGCTGGGGCATACTCGATCTTCCTCTGCCTAACCTGGCCTGGGTGGTGGCATGCCGACCGGGGCTGGGGACCGTGCACCAAACCCGTACCACCTTGGATTGGATGGCGCAAAGAGGAGCCCGGATCGCCGGCTTCGCGTTTTGCCGCACCGATGCCCAACCTTCGGAGCTGGAGGATGACAACCGGAAAGTATTGCAGGATTTAACCGGCCTTCCCTGCTTAGGGATATTGCCGCATTCACTCCATTGGTCCGGCTCGCATTCCTTACCCGAATCGGAGCGGCAAATGTGGTTTGAAGCCATGGATGCGGGATTGAGCGCGGCTTTGACATGAATCCTTTTCCAGAGGCATTGAGAGGCATTCGCGAGGAATCCCAGGAAAGGATTCTTGTCAGCCTGGCCGACGCTCCGGGCAAGCATGTCGGGTTGGGCGGCGAAACCTTGCTGAATTGCGCCTCCAATAATTATCTCGATTTGGCCCAGCACCCCGATTTGAAAAAAGCCGCCAGCCAGGCAGCCTTGGATTTCGGCACGGGTTCCGGAGGGGCCCGGCTTTTGGGAGGCACTTCTCCTTGGCATACCGCTTTGGAAAAAAAGCTCAATCATTACCGTCCCTTGGGCGAAAGCCTGCTTTTCAATACCGGCTTCATGGCCAATCTCGGATTGGTCCAATCCCTGGGCCGTTTATTCCGGCCGGTTTTCAGCGATCACGCCAATCACGCCAGTATCCATGACGGCCTCATGGGCTTATCGGCGAGGCGAAAAGGAAATCCGCCGGCTTTCCATCGTTACCGGCATGGCGACGCATCCCATCTCGAAATGCTTTTGCGGCGGCATGGCGGCGAGAAGGCGCTGGTGATTTCGGAAACCCTGTTCAGCATGGACGGCGACCTCGCCTCCCTGGAAGATTTGTTCGCCCTCCAGAAACGCCATGGGTTCTGGCTTTTGCTCGACGAAGCCCATAGCACCCTTTGCTTACCGGGATTTTTGGAATCCCGCCTGGACATTCCCGAAAATCGCGCCCGGCTCATCGTCATGGGAACATTCGGCAAAGCCTTCGGGGGCTTCGGGGCCTATGTCTGCGCCCCCGCGGAAGCCGTCCGCTATCTGATCAATGCCTGCCGCCCGTTTCTGTTCAGCACATCCTTACCGCCCTCGGTCGTGGCGGCCGCCTCGGCAGCCCTGGATGTCGCCGGGCGGGAACAGTGGCGGGCGCAGCGATTGGCGCAAAACGCCGAGGCGTTAAGGAAATCCTTAAGGGAAGAAGGTTTCGAAGTCGGTACGGGCCACAGTCATATCATCCCCGTGCGAGTGGGAGAGGCGCGAACCTGCCTGCGCTGGTCGGAGTCCTTGATGCAACTGGGCGTGCATGCCCCGGCCATCCGGCCGCCCACGGTGCCGCCGCATGAAAGCCGGCTGCGCCTGTCCCTCACTTCCGCCTTCGTCGCCGAAGATCTCCACCGAATCGTCACGGCCTTGAAACTCACCCGGGAAAGTCATCCGCTATGAAAACCGTCCTATGGCTGGGAGGCTGGGGATCGTCCTGGCCGCAACTCCATCCCTGGCTATCCCCGCTGGCGCCCGAAGCCGTCTGGATAAACATCGATCCCCATCAGGTGTCCCGCAATCCCGAATACCTGGCCGCCACGCTACAGGCCGCCGACGGGCCCACCATGGTTTTGGCTTGGTCGCTGGGAGCCTTGCAACTCTTGCATTACCTGCAAGCCCAAGGCTGGCCCGCCAAGCTGCCCGTGGTCTTGCTGTCCCCCATCGCGCGCCTTTCCGGATCGGGCGCGCCCTGGCCCACGCGGGTGCTGGACCGCATGCGCAACCGCCTGCGGAAAGATCCGGATACGGTCCTGGAAGAATTTTGCGGATTGATGGTGGGCGACAACCACTCCGAAGCATCGGATTCCTTTTGCCGCTCCTGGCTCGAATCCGCCAAAGCCCAAAGCCTTTCCGATTTGGACGCGGGATTGGAAGCCCTTCAAGCCTTGCGTCTGGGAGACGGACCTTACCCCTTCTCCACCCCCAACCTCTTCCTTATCGGCGATCCCCAGGATCCGATTTCACCCTTCGATTTGGAGGAGTGGCGGCGGCGCCTGCCACGCGCCATCCATCGCCCCGCCGCCGTCGGGCATATCCCCTTCTTATTCGATTTCCAAGTCGTGAAATGGGCCATGGACCAGGCCCTGTCCCTCTGCGAGGAAAAAGTTTGAACCCAGGCTTGAATCGGATAGCCCGGCGCTTTGACCGGGCGGACGGCAGCTATGATTCCCACGCCTTGGCGCAAACGTCCCTGGCCGACGCCCTCATCGGGCTCTATCGTCGCGACGCTCCGGCGCATAAGATCCTGGAAATGGGCTGCGGTACGGGACTGTTCACCCGCCGTCTCCTCGCCAGGTTTCCCGGGTCCAGCCTCTGGGTTACGGACGCCTCCCCCCGCATGCTCGCAACCGCGGAAACGCGATTGTCCGCGCCCGGCGCGGCCGGGAATGCCCGGCTGCATTTCCGGCTGCTGGACGCGCAATGCCCCGCCTGGCCGGCCGATGAACCGGGAGGCCCCTTCGACCTGGTGGCGTCCAATGCCCTGGCGCAATGGTTTCCGGATATCGAAAGCCATATCCGGGGCTGCGCGGCCTTGCTGCGCCGCGGCGGATCGCTCCTCATCGGAGCCTTCTTGGACGACAACCTCAAGGAATTGCGGGCTTCCCTGGAAGCCATCAGCGCGCGCCCGCTGAAGACGGGGCATGGCGTCGAGGAGATTCAAACCGCGGGTGAAAACGCCGGCCTCGTCCTGAAAGGCTGGCGGGGGCTCGACGAGAGGCTGGAATACGCCGACACGGCCGCCTTCCTGGGCGCGCTCGCCGCCCTCGGCGCCACGGGAGGGCCTTCAACCGCGCCCCTGTCCGGCGCGGATTTACGTCGCTTGAAAAGGACGTATCAGGAACGCTACCGGTATGGCAACGGGGTCGCCGCCACCTGGAGCGCTTACGCAGCCTGGTGGATCAAGCCCTGAAGGGGCGGCGGAAAAAACCGCTTCCCGTCAACCTCTCGCGAGGGTATCGGCGAAATAGGCGATGGTCTTTTCCAATCCGGCCTTCAACTGGATTTGGGGTTCCCAGGCCAGTTTTTCCTTAGCGATGGAAATATCCGGCCGGCGCTGCTTGGGATCGTCGCTGGGCAAGGGCATGTGCACGACCTTGCTGCGGCTGCCCGTCAGGGCCAGGATGTTTTCCGCCAATTCCCGCATGGTGAACTCGGTGGGATTGCCGATATTCACCGGCCCGATGCAATCGGGATGTTCCATCAGCCTTTCCATGCCTTCCAGCAAATCGTCGACGAAACAAAAGCTGCGGGTTTGCAGGCCGTCGCCGTAAAGGGTGATGTCCTTGCCTTGCAAGGCCTGCACGATGAAATTGCTGACCACGCGGCCGTCGTTAGGATGCATGCGCGGACCATAGGTATTGAAAATGCGCATCACCCGGATATCCACGGCGTTCTGCCGGTGATAATCGAAAAACAGGGTTTCGGCGACGCGTTTGCCTTCGTCATAGCAGGATCGGATCCCAATCGGATTCACGTGGCCCCAATAGGATTCGCGCTGGGGATGCTCTTCCGGATCGCCATAGACCTCGCTGGTCGAGGCCTGCAGGATGCGCGCCTTGACCCTTTTGGCGAGGCCGAGCATGTTGATGGCGCCCATCACCGAGGTCTTGATGGTCTTCACGGGATTGAACTGGTAATGGACGGGCGAGGCCGGGCAGGCCAGGTTGTAAATGCGATCCACCTCCAGGAATACCGGCATGGTGACGTCATGGCGTATCAATTCGAAGCCCCGGTGATCGCGCAAGTGCTCGATATTCTTCTTGCTGCCGGTGAAATAATTGTCGAGACACACCACTTCATGGCCCTTGGCCAGGAGTTTGTCGCAAAGATGGGAGCCCAAAAATCCCGCCCCGCCGGTAATGAGGATGCGCATCACGTTTTCCTAATCAATAAATGGTTCAAACCTATCAAAGTCAGATCGGGTTCGATGCTTTGGATGGCCGGCAATTTGTCCCGCACCCAGGAGGCGAGCCCCCCCGTGGCCAGGATGGCGGGATCGCGGAGGGGTTTTTCCTCGAGGATGCCCCGCAATAAATGGCTGATCATGCCGAGGGTGCCTTGCAAGATGCCGATGCGCATGGCCTCGTCCGTCGTTTTGCCTATCATGCCCCGGGGCCAGATCAATTCCGCTTCGGACAATTTCGCCGTGCTGCTGGCCAGGATGCGCATGCTGCTTTGGATGCCTGGGCAAATGGCGCCGCCGAGGTATGCCCCGTCCTCGAAAACGTCGAAAGTGGTGGCCGTTCCCAAATCGATGACGACGCCCGAAGTATGGCCCAGCGCCTGCGCCCCGAGGACATTGGCCAAACGGTCCGCGCCGATTTGGCGCGGGATTTCATAGCGCAATTCCAAACCGCCGCAATCGCGCCAGTCCAGGATGCGGGGGGAAACGTGAAAGGTCGCCGCCAGGGCGCCCACCCAGGCTTCGTCCTGCGCGGGCACGACCGAAGCCAGGGCCGAGGCCGAAATCTTGTCCCCGGCCAAATGCGGCGTCACCATGCCCGAAAGCCAAAGTGAAATCTCGTCGACCGTGGTGTCCTTGCGCGTGGCCAGCCGCCAACGCTTCACGATCCTGTCGTCGGAGAATAGCCCCATGACGCTCTGGGTATTGCCTATGTCCACCGTCAGATGATAGCGCGGCATATCAGGATTCCTGGATGATGTCCAAACTGAGATCCAAGGCCTTCACGCTATGGGTGAGGGCGCCAACGGAAATGAAGTCCAAACCGGCATTCCGCAGTCCGGCCACCCTCGCCAAATCCATGTTGCCGCTGGCTTCCAGCTTCAATTGCGGCATCTTTCCCCGGGCGAGGCTGACCGCCTTCCGCAGCAAGTCATCGGACATATTATCCAACAGGACGATATCGACGGCTTCGCCGAACAGGCTTTGCAACTCCTCCAGGGTCCTCACCTCGCATTCGACGGGAAAGGCGCCGCCATAGCGCGCCCGCGCCATCCTCACCGCCTCCACCACGCCCCCGCATGCCGCGGCGTGATTGTCCTTGATCAGGATTTGATCGTAGAGGCCGCGACGATGGTTTTTCCCGCCGCCTACGGCGACGGAATATTTATCCAAATCGCGGTAGCCGGGGGGCGTTTTGCGGGTATCGAGAATGCGCGTCGGGGAACCCTGCAGGGCATCGACGAAGCGCCGCGTCGCCGTCGCTATCCCGCTCAACCTTTGCAAAAGGTTGAGCATGATCCTTTCGCAGAGAAGAATGTCCCGGGTAGGACCGTGGATGCGGGCGAGATGCTGGCCCTTCATGAAGCGCTCGCCTTCCTGCACCAGGGTCTCGATGCTGGGGGCCAGGCCGCGGAACCGGAAGGCTTCGCCGATGACCGGCAAACCCGCGAGCACGCCGGCATCCTTGGCCAATAAGATGGCGGTGGAGGTGTCGCTCTCATTCAAGGTGGCGAGGGAGGTGACGTCGCCCGTCCCCTCGTCTTCCGCGAATGCCAATTCCAGCAAAACCTTCAGGGCCTTGACGGGGAAGCGGGGATATTCTGCCGATGGCGCCGGATGGGAAGCGTTCATGGATTCAACTTTTGGATTTCCGCCTGCACCATTTCCCGGTTGCGTTTGACCTTGGCGCCCACCGAGGTCTGGGGGAAATAAAAGAGGCAGGAATCCAGCACGGCATTGGTTTTCCGGAGCCAGGCTAATTTCTCGGGATTGGATTTCGCGCTTCTCGCCTTCTTGTAATTGTCGGCCGCGCTCCTGCGCTTCTCGTCGCAATACCTTTCCCCGGCCCGTTGCCTTCTGTCGCGGATGAATTCGCCTTGGGAGGCGCTGTCCATGGATTCCAAGCTCGCCAGGGCGGGCAAATATTGTCCGAGCCTGATCAAGGAATCCACCTGGGCCTGATCGGCCGTTCCATTCACGGGTGCGGGCGGGTTTTCCAATGACGGGGTGACGGCGCTCTCGGCTAATCCGGTATCCTGGGGCGGATTCGCGGGCTCGAAGGGTTTGGCTTCGGAGGGCCGCTCGAGCATGCGCTCATCGGTGGAAACCGTGCGGCGATCCCTTTCCCAGGCGCGATTCGCCAGCTTCTTCAATTGTTGCCGCAATTTCTCGTCGGGTATCTCGGCCAATACCCCGTTGACCTGGCGGATGATTTCCGCATGCGGGGCCTGGTTCAAATAAGCTTCGTGCAGGCTTCTCAGCTTGCGCTTGGTGGCGACGGGTAAGCCGGGCGATTCCAGGGCGTCGATCAAGGCCAGGGACCACAAGGCATCCTCGATGGCATAAGAAAGCAATTGCCGGTTCAAGACGATTTCATGGTTTCGCGATCTGGCCTTGTCCAAATCGCTGCCCAATACCGATTTCTGGGCATTGCGATGGGCGATATTCAAAACCTCGCTCAAGGAAAGCTTGTCGCCATCGCCCAGGCTGAAAATCTCATCGTTTTTGGCGAAGCGGCCGACGCCGCCTTGGCGCAATTGGATTTCCAATTCATCATATGCCCGCCTGCCCCGCAGAACATCATCCGCTCCTTGACCCTCCGTCGCCACGCCCAGGCGCAGGGATCGGAATCCCAGCAATAAATCGAGCACGAGACTGTCCTCATGCGTCTTCAACCCCGGGCGCAACGCCTCCAATTCGCGATTCGAATTTTCCGACGATGAAGGCAGGGATTGGCCACGGCCACCGGTTTCGGGACGGGCGGCGCATCCCACCAATAGCAGGAGACCGCCGACCAGCACCCACTGCAGGCATAGCTTGCCCTGGATTAATCGCCGCCGGAATGATAGGAAATCGTTATTCCAATGCAAAAGCCGTTATTCCTCTCTGATACGGATGATATCCGTCGCGGCTCCGGAAACCGTGGCTTCGGGGCCGGAAAATTCATCGGATAAATCCTCGGTATAGGCCGTATCGCCGGCATTTCCCGGCATGGACTCCGATTCGGCCACGGGTAAGCCCGTGCGCCTGGAAACAATGTACTTCCCGTATTTATCGCTTTGAAACAGACCGGGTTCCCCGGTGGCCTGGACTTCCAAATCCAAAACATCGGCATTGTCGGCTATGCCCTCCACCGCTACGACGGCTTTGGCCATGTCCACCCAGGCGGGAATGGTCGCGCTGGCTCCGGTTCCCCGGAATCCGCGGATGACCATGGGCCGATTATCGTCGAAGCCGGCATAGACTCCGATGGTGGCGCCCGCCGCCGGATCAAAACCCTTCCCCGGGCCGCGGGGGGCCGCGATGAAGCCGAGAAAAGCGGCATTGCGGTAATCATTGGTGGTTCCGGTCTTGCCATAGGCGGGAATATGGAGACGGACTTCGCCCGCCTCGCCGGCCTGCACCCACAATTCGCGCCCGATTTGCTTGCCCGTGCCCCCTTTGATCACCTCGCCCAAGATGGCTTCCAAACCCGCCCTGGCGCCGTCGCTCACGACTTTTTTGCGCTCGAGATAATCCTCATATATCACCTTGCCGTCCCGCAGGGCGATTTTCTGAATGAATAACTGGTGCTGACCGTTTTTCGTCGCATAGGCAAAGCCATCGGAAAAGGCCTGGTAGGCGCTGACGGCTTCCCCGAGCGTGATCACGTTTACGCCCAAGGGATAGGCCAGGACCGGATCCAAGGGGCTTTGGATGCCGAGTTGCCGGCTATAATCGACGATAAAACGCAAACCCACCATGGCCCTGAAATCCTGGGACGCGTAGAGGTTTTCCTTGGTATAGGGACTGCCTTCGGATTCTTCCATGACGGCGAGCTTGGCCCGCACGCGCTTCAATGTCCCCAGGCTGATTTCACCGTGCACCAGGACGCTGTCGTCCTCCACCATCCAATGCGGATCGAGGACGCTTTCCCACCCGGCATCGGGCAAGGCGTCGAAAATGCCGATTGGCCCTTCATTTCCCTCGCCGCGACGGCGGGCGACGACCACCCTCAGGCCATCGGCCATCCGACGCTCCCAATTCTCCGCCAATTCCAGGTAATTCAAGTAGCATCGCTTGAGCAAGCGAAAGCGCAATTGATCCTCAGCATCCCGTGATCCGGCGTATTTGTCGCGTTCGTGGCGGAATCCCAGCCCGTAATCCAGGGTTTTCAGGGCTTCGCCTTCGGCGACCTTGCCCTCGAAGGTGAGATCGAGCGCCAAATCCTGAGTGGCCTTCTGATACCGCAATTCGGATCGGTAGGAGGAGTTGAGGACAAGGCCGAGCGAGTCGCGCACGAAAACCGCGAACTCTTCCTGCATGGGGAAATTTTCTGGCGCCATGCCGACCTTTTGGGCGGTTTGCCAGAATTGGGCGAAGTCGCGATGATCCAGGAGATGATAAAGCAAGTAAACGCTGGCGATATTTTCCGATCGCCGTCCGGCCCAGGCCATGCTCACCGTGTCTTCGGGATGATGATCGGGCTTGGGAAAATAAAAGGTGGTCCCCACCCGGAAGAGCTGCCTTTTATTCACCAGCGCGTCCAAAGGCTTCCACCCCAATTCCAGAGCGGCGGCATAGACCAGGGGCTTGAAAGTCGATCCGAATTGCCTGCGCGCCTGATTCACCCGATCATAACCCGTATTTCCGAAGCCCCCGACATTGGCCAGCACGCGTCCTTCCTTGACGATTTGCCCTCCGCCTTGCACCAGCGGCCGCTGGGCTATTTCCAGACTCCGGTTCAAGGGCAGGGTATCCGGTGAGTTTTTCGCTTCCGTGACGGCTTTTACGGTACCCGGACGGTAGGGGGTGAGGCATAGGATGGGAGATCCCGCCGCGAATAGGCTTTGGGCCAGGGCCAATTGCTTTTTACCGTCGGGTAAGGAGGGGCTTCCGCTTTCATGATGATGCCAGGCCGCGTAAAACCGTTGCAAGGCCTCTTTTTCGACGCGTCCCCGCAAAGCCCCGAACCTGACCTCGACGGCGGAGGGGATGCCGTTTTCCAGCAAAACCTTTTCGACTTCGCCCACTTGCAGCCGCCCCGGTTCGAAATGGCTGAGGACCTGGACCTTCTCGCTATCGGGCGGATGATAGCCGCGCAAAATGATGTCGAGACGGCTGAGATTGCGGTAAACGGCCACCTCGGCCGCCATTTGCAAATCGGGATCGAGGGTGGTGGTGATTTTCAATCCTTCGGCCATCCAGTCGCCGACGTCGTAATGATCGAGGATTTTCTGGATGGGTTCCGACTCCAATAGTTTTTTCACCATGACCATATTGGTCGAAAGGGAAAACCGGAAATCACCCCGGTGGAAGGGAATGGGTTGGGCCAAGGCCGCACGGTATTCCCCCTCGGAAATCATCTCCATTTTCCGCATTTGATGGAGCACGTAACCCACGCGCGCCGCCGCCCGCTTCAAGGCGCGCTGCTTTTTCTCGGTGGTGTTTTGGATGAAGGGATTGTATTGGTTGGGACCTTTGACCGAACCCGCGATGAAGGCGCATTCCAAAAGCCCCAATTCGTTTAAATCCTTATCGAAAAAATAGCGCGCGGCTATGCCCACGCCGTGGCCATTGCCCGATACGTAAAACTGGTTGAGGTAGAATTCGAGTATATCCTGCTTGGAAAAGTGCTTTTCCAGTTTAAGGGCATTGATCAATTCATTGAACTTGCCGCTCAGGGTCCGGCCCTTGCGGTTGAAGAGGTTCTTCGCGGTTTGCTGGGTGAGCGTCGAACCCCCGCGACGAACACGGCCGGCCTTGATATTGTCGAGCATGGCATAGGCGATGGCCTTGGGATCGATGCCCGCATGCTCCCAGTAATCGTGATCCTCGGCGGCGACCAGGGCATTGATGATGTTTTTGGGAATGCTGTCGAAGGGCACATAATCGCGATGCGCCCCTTCGAAAAAAGTGCCCAGCTTGGTTTTATCGTCGCGGTAATAAACCGCGCTTTCCACCGACAGGATTTTCAGGATACCCGCCTTGGTGAAAACCCCTTGGGGATCGCGTCCTACCGCCCACCAAAGTCCCGCGGCGCCCGCTGCCGCCCCCAGGATGAGCAATAAAAGAAGAACCAGCGCAAAACCGATGAAACCGCGTTTTTTCTGCATATGACCTATGACAAAGTAGCTTGGAATTCCCGGGGAAGCTTGGCCAAGCCCCATGCCTTTAATACCTTTACCCCTCCCAAGTCTTAAAACCCTCCTCGTCATAGGAGGGGTTTTTGTATACGGAGAGATGGCCGAGTGGTCGAAGGCGGCGGTTTGCTAAACCGTTGTAGGGTCGTAAGCCCCTACCGAGGGTTCGAATCCCTCTCTCTCCGCCACCCCTTTGTCCTGGATCCCACCCATGAATGCTACGAATCCCGCCCAGCGAGTGAGGGTTAGGTTTGCGCCGTCGCCCACCGGCTATTTGCATGTCGGCGGCGCCCGGACGGCCATTTTCAATTGGCTTTTCGCCAAGCATACGGGCGGCGATTTCCTTTTGCGCATCGAAGACACCGATCAAAGCCGTTACGATGCCAAGGCCCTGGACGACTTGATCCGCGATTTGAAATGGCTGGGCCTGCAATGGGACGAGGGTCCCGAGGTCGAGGGACCCCATGCCCCCTATTTCCAAAGCCAGCGCTTGCCGCTTTACCAGCGGGCCGCCGCCGATTTGATCGAGAAGGGCCAGGCCTATCCCTGCTTTTGCACTTCCGAGCGGTTGGAAGAGGTACGCGAACAGCAAAAAGCCAGCGGCATCGCCACCGCTTACGATCGGCGCTGCCGCAATTTGCCGGTGGAAAACGCCCGCCAAAGAATAGAGGCGGGCGAACCCTATACCGTCCGGCTCAAATCGCCCTTTCACGGTACCACCCGTTTCGAAGACATGATACGCGGGCCCATCGAATACCAGAACCGCGTCTTGGAAGACTTGGTCCTGCTTAAAACCGATAAATTCCCGACCTACCATTTGGCCAATGTGGTCGATGACCACGAGATGAGGATTTCCCATGTCCTGCGCGGCGACGAATGGATACCCAGCACGCCCAAGCATATCCTGCTTTACCAGGCTTTCGGATGGGAGCCACCCCGGTTTTGCCATTTGCCCGTCATCCTCGCCGAGGGTGGTGGCAAGCTCAGCAAGCGCAAGGGGGCCGCTTCGGTCGGTGATTTCCGCGACCTCGGCTATTTGCCGGAGACCATGGTGAACTTCCTTTCGCTTTTGGGCTGGGCGCCGGGAGACGACACCGAATTCATGGAAAGGGAAACCCTCGTCGACAGATTCACCCTCGACCGCATCCATCCGAAAAGCGCGGTATTCGACGCCAAAAAACTGGAATGGCTGAATGGCCAGTATTTTCTGGTGCGCGACGTCGAGTTCTTTTTGCCCCTGGTCAAGCCCCTGTGGCAGGCCGCCGGCGTGGATCTCGGGCGCTTCGATGACGCTTATATCCGAGAGGCTGTGAGATTGCTGAAGGATCGCTGCAAGCTCATGCCGGACTTCGTGAACTATGGCTTGTATTTCTTCCAGGAACCCGCGGAGTACGACGTCAAAACCCGTCAAAAGCATTTTACCGCGCTTGCGGCCGAAAGACTGGCCGGCCTGGCCAAAGCCATTGCGGACCTGTCTCCTTTCGATGTCCATACCCTCGAAAACCTTTACCGCGAATTTTCCGAAGCCGGCGGTTTCAAAGCGGCGGAAATCATCCACCCCACCCGGCTGGCCATTTCCGGTTTACCCTTTGGACCGGGATTATTCGAGCTCATGGCCGCTCTCGGGCAAGAAACCGTGGTGAAACGCATGCATCGTGCCGTCGCCGCCATCGCCCAAGGCTTTCCCGATGCCGAAGCGGACGCCGCGAAACCCGGGTGATTCTCCCTCGCAATTCCTAAGCTTGGCTTGAACCATGCCGGGTCTTACCGCCGCCCAAGTAGCCGCACCCAGGAAAGCCCCCGATAATAAGGTGGCCCGCATGCTGCGTCTCGAAAGGCTCCTGGGCCAAGGCGCCGGAGGCGTGGAATTGAAGTCCATCGCGGCCGCTTTAGGCGTGGACAGCCGCACGGCCAAACGGTATTTATCGGAATGGGAGGCCTTGGGAAGACCCCTCTCGCGTACCCGGTCGGGAACGGGCCGCACCCTGCGCTATGCCTTGCCGCAGGAAGAGAGCTCGGCTCCCACCCTGTTGAAATCCTTGCAGAAAACACGCGACGAATTGCGTAAAGGAGGCAATCTCAAACACGCCCGGGTTTTAGAACAAGCCATGGCGCATTTTGAAAAGTCCAGCGAAGAAGAAAACATCGATTTCGAAGGGATATACCATATCGATCATGGCCCCTTGGCCGATGCCGATCCCGATAGGGCCCTGCTCGAAAGGCTGGAAAAGGCCATAGCCCAGCGAAGGGTGATCCGGTTGGACTATGCCAATCCGGACGGCAGGAAAAGCACATTCGATTTTCAGCCCTTCCGTATTTGCCTGCGCATCGGTGTGCTCTATCTCGCCGGCCGTCAAGGCCGCTCGCCGGGACCCACCCGCTTGCTTCGCATCGTGCGCATCCGCCGTTGCGCTTCTTTGGGCGAAACCTTCGCCCCGCCCGATTTCAATCCCCAGGATCTGTATCGCCATTGTTTCGGGCAATGGTCGCGGCAGGAAGGCCAAAAGCCCGAACAGGTGACCTTGCAATTGAATGAGCCCTGGCTGCGGGGCTATTTCGAGGCCTTGCGATTCGATCCTCCCATCCGAATCTGGAATCAGGACGATCGATGCCTGGCGCGGCTGCAAGTCGTCTTGCATCCGGATTTCATCAACTGGATACTGTCCATGGTGCCCGATGCCATGGTCGTCGAACCCGCGCCGCTGCGGGAAGAAGTCCAGCGCCGCCTCAAAAAAGGGCTGGAAGGGCTGGGCCGGAATTAATCGGCCAGGCGGCCTTGTCCCCATTGGCGCAATAATTCAACCACGTCGTCGAGGCGCGGGCTTTTGGCATTGCGTACATACCAGCCGCTGGCACCCACCCCGCTATAGAGGGAATCGCGGACATTCAATCCGCCCATAAGGCCGGTGGTAAAGCCGCCATTGAAATGGTCGCCCGCCCCGGTGGAAAGTTTGGGTTTGGCGCAATAGGGCCCTGCGATGCCCGCGCTTTCGCCTTTGACGCTGGCTCCCGCGGATTTGATGCCATGCACCACGACGGCGTGTATTCCCAATTTTTCACGGATACGCCGCGCGGCGGCTTCGATGCCGGCGACGCTTTCGTCGGGTTGTTCCGCCAATCCCAGCACCTCGCTGACCTGCTCGGCTTCCCGGAGATTAAGGCCCAGGACACTGCGGCCGCAACCGTTCATGGCGGTGATTTGTCCCAGCACGGTTTCCAGATCGCGGCGATCCCGTTTTTCCGGATCGGCAAAATCGAAGAAAAAGGTGAGCGGGGAACCCTTGGGTATCATTTGGATGAGTTGGTTGAATATCTCTTCCATCTCGGTGAGCATGGTCCAATTGGTGCAAGCGACCATGTCGGACGATAAAAGCAAATCCTTGAAATTCTTTTCCCCGACCACTTGCATCAGGCGCGCCCAGTTCATGTCCTTGATGGTGTGCAATTTGCCCAGCATCAATTTGCCGTCCATGAATTCCAAAGCGTCGGTATGTCCCGGATTTCCCACGCTGATGACCTTGCCCAGGTCGAGCAATGGCTTGAACACCGGGTGGAGATCGGGGAAACCCATCAATCCCACGCAGGTGACATCCGCGCCCATGCCGGCGACGGCCATGGCCATGAGCGGCCCATTGCCGCCGGCTTTTTCCAGGACCGGCACCAATTCGATATTCGCCGATTTTCCGGCGGCCGAGGCGATGCGTTGGGAAAATTCGGTAATGGTGGAGATGCGCGCGAATTCATTTTGCGACTGACGCGTGCTGACGGCATGGATGATTTCATCCACAAACCCGTCGAAACCAATGGTAAACCGGCGCTTGGCGATGTCACCCCGATGCGCTTCGATGGCTTCGGCGGCTTGCAGGATGGAAGAATTCATAGGGGATGTCGAAACCAAAATGCCTCCAACGGCGGCTGACGTCGTCATTAATGGGCCTGAAAACGGTTTTAACCGTTTAAAGCCATGTCCAGATTGGGATAAAGGGCAATCATATCGGTTATTCCGGCTATTTCCAGCACTTCCAAAACATGCCCCGCCGCGCAAATAACCTTCAATCGGCAATGGTTTTCCAATCCCCATTTGATGAGCCGCGAAAGCTCACCCAGGCCGACGCTGGATAGCATGGTGACGCCCAAGAGGTCGAGCACGGCCTGGCTGGGCGCTTGCATGCGCAGATTGGAAAATTCCTGGCGCAACGACTCGATGGTCTCGAAGGTGACATCGCCCGTCACCTCGACCACTTGATGCCCACGTTTGGGGTATGTACGGCAAGAAAAGACCTGACGGACCATTATCGAGTGCCTAGCGCTGAAGAGAGGGGTAATTTACAATATTCTACCCTAATTCACCTGAAAAAACGGCTATTGTTCACTATGGGAAAGCGCAAAATACCCCCGAAGGCCAAACTCGTTATCGGGCTTTTGCTCCGGGAACCCGGGCAATTGGAAGCCTTGAAAACCAGACTTTCGGAAGCCTTCGGGAGGGTCGAAGAAGTCGGGGAGCCTCACCTTTTCACCGATACCGACTACTATGCCAAGGAATTAGGGCCGCATCCCTTGCGGGCTTTTTTGGGATTTTATGATTTGATCGATCGGCATCAAATCGGCCCGATTAAAATCCTTACCAATGCCATCGAAGCGGAATCCGCCATCGCCGGCCCGGATGGAGTGCGCTTGCGGACCTTCAACCTCGACCCGGGCTGCCTGACCTTGGGCCAATTCTTTTTAGCCACCACCAAGGATCAAAAACAGCGGGTTTATCTCGGTGAGGGCATCTATGTCGAACCCACCTTGTATTACCAGGATAAAGCGTGGCAAGCATTCCCCTGGACCTATCCAAGCTATCGCTCCGGCGACTATTTCGCCTTTCTGACGCGGGCGAGGGAGCATTTGGCGCTTAGGGCGAAAGAACTGGTTTCCTTCCCCATTTGATCGCTTCCAAACAGGTTAACGGCAAGAGTCCCAAAACGGCCAGAATGCCCCACTCCTGTCCGGACAACGGATGGGTTTGCAGGATGAAGCGCAAGGCATTCCAATGATGGGCCGCGAATTGCAGCAGCAGCAGCCCGGCCACGGTCAAGGGCAAAAGCCAGCGGCCACGCCACGCCAGCCGCCATATCGGCGTCATTTCCGAACGAGCACCCAAGGCCCTTAAAACCTCGGCCATGACCAAGGCCGCGAATGCCATGGAACGCGCCTCTTCCAAACCATGCCTCGGCAAGGTCCATGCGAATACGCCTAATGCGCATCCTCCGGTCAGCATGCCCGTCAGAACCATTTGCCATAAAAACCCGCCTCCGGTCAAGCTCTCCTTGTTCGAACGCGGGGGCCGCCGCATCAGGTTTTTCTCGCCTCTCTCGGCGGCGAGCGCCAAAGCCGGAAAACCGTCGGTCAACAGGTTGATCCATAATAAATGCACGGGCAATAGGGGGACGGGCAAGCCTATCATCAAAGCTATCACCAATAAAAACAATTCCCCGGTATTGCCCGCCAGGAGGTATTGCAGGGTATTGCGGATATTGGCGTAGACCGTGCGCCCTTCCTCGATGGCGGCGACTACGGTGGCGAAACGGTCGTCGGCCAAAACCATGTCCGAGGCCTGCTTGGCGACCTCGGTCCCGCCCAAACCCATGGCGATGCCGATATCGGCGCCTTTCAAGGCGGGCGCGTCATTCACCCCATCCCCGGTCATGGCGGTCACCGCCCCGGTTTTACGCCAAGCCTTGACCACGCGCAGCTTATGCTCGGGGGTAACTCGCGCGTAAACCGCAATGTCCCGGACGCGGGCATCGAGATCCGCTTCGCTCATGGCGTCCATCTCGGAGCCCACCACCACTTGCTTATTCCCCCCCAGAATGCCCAGGTCGGAAGCGATGGTGCGCGCCGTGATGGACTGATCGCCGGTAATGAGCACGACCGCCAATCCGGCGTCATGGCATTCCTTCACCGCTTCACGGGCTTCCGGACGGAGAGGATCGCGCAGTCCCGCGAAACCGGCGAAGATCAAATCCGCCTCCGATTCGTCGCGATCGGGCAAATCGCCCTCCGTCTCCGGGGTCATGACGCGAAAGGCCGTGGCGAGGACACGCAATCCCTGCGAAGCCAAGTCTTCATTCTCCGCCAAGAGCTTGGCCTTCATCGCCTGGTCCATGGGGCTCCCGATGGGCTCCCCGCCGATATTCCGCCCCACATAGGCGCAAAGCTCGATGACCGATTCCGGCGCGCCGTGCACTATCAATCGGCGCGTCCCGTCGGTCCATTGAAACCAGGCGCTTTGCCTTTTGCGCACGCTGTCGAAAGGAAATGCCGCCATCTGCCGCGTTCCCGACGCCCGGGGATCGATACCCAATTCCAATGCGGAGCGCAATAAGGCGACTTCGGTGGGATCGCCCGTATCGCCGCTGGCGTGTAAACCGGCATGATTGCAGAGGGCATGCATTTCAGCCAGAGCCCGGATATCCGCCGGCTTTGCACCACCTTCTCCCCGGCCGAGAAATCCCCCCGAGTCGGGGCCGGGCTGAGTCTCCGACGCGCCGGAGAGGGAATAGCGGCCCTCCGCCACGCTCAGCAGACGCGTCGCCATTTTACCCTGGGTCAAGGTGCCGGTTTTGTCGGTGCAGATCACCGAAGCCGACCCCAAGGTTTCCACCGCCGGCAGTTTACGAATAAGGGCATGGCGTTTCGCCATGCGCCTGACTCCCAGGGACATGGCTATGGTGACCACCGCGGGCAATCCTTCCGGAACGGCGGCCACGGCCAGGCTCACCGCCGTGAGGAATAGCTCAAGGGGCGCCATTCCCCGCCATAGGCCGAGTCCGGCCATGATTAAAACCAGGGCTAGGCAAGCCAAACTCATGTTTCGTCCGAATAAGGCGATGCGCTTTTGCAAAGGAGTGGTCTCGCCGGAATCCGCCTCATGCAGTAACCCGGCGATGCGACCGATTTCGGTGGCCATGCCGGTAGCGACCACCAGCCCCAGGGCCTGGCCATCGGCGATAACCGTTCCCTGGAAAGCGAGATTCACCCTTTCCGGCAAAGGCGAGGTTTCGGGTAATTCCATGTCGGCATTTTTGGCTATGCCCTCAGGTTCCCCGGTTAGCGCGGCTTCCATGCATCGCAAGGCCGATGTTTGGATAAGGCGCAAATCCGCCGGCACCCAATCCCCGGCTTCCAATTCGACCCAATCCCCCGGCACGAGGTTTTCGGCGGCAATCATGCGGGTCTCCCCCTCCCTTCGCACGCGCGCCTTGGGTGAGGTCAGGGCCATCAAGGCGTCGATGGATTTCTCGGCATTGTATTCCTGGAAAGCCCCGATGCCGGCATTGAGGAGGACGATGGCGAAAATCACCATGGCATCGACGCTTTCGCCCAAGGCGAAAGAAGCCACACCGGCCGCCAAGAGCAGCAAGACCAAAGGACTTTTGAATTGCGACGCGAATTGAATCAGGAATCCCGGCCGCTCTGGCTTTTTCAAAGCATTGGGACCATAAGAGGCCAGCCTCTTCTCTGCCGCCTGTTCCGACAAGCCACTTGGGGATGAACTATCCCAAGCGTCTAAACAGGCCTGAAGGCTCAGGGCGTGCCAGGAAAGATTTTTCGGCGGGAGCGGTTCCGGCGTGGGCGGCATGGTTGGAAAACTAGCCGACTTCGGGACTGAAAACGAAATGGAAACGAAGCGAAACGGCCGCCGGGTCAGACGAATCGAACCCGACGGCCGCCGAAGAACTGGAAATTACAAGACGTCGTTGCCGGTCTCGCCGGTGCGGATGCGCAAGGCGCTGTCCACCGAGAGAACGAAGATCTTCCCATCCCCGATTTTGCCCGTGCGGGCTTTCTCGGAAATGAGTCCGACCGTCTTGTCTACGATGTCATCCGACACCACCATCTCAAGCTTAACCTTGGGAATGAAGTCGGTATGGTATTCGCTTCCCCGGTACAGTTCAGTGTGGCCCTTTTGCCGTCCGAAGCCTTTAACCTCGGTAACCGACATGCCGGTCACGCCGATTTCCTGAACCGCGGCCTTCACTTCATCGAGCTTGAAGGGTTTGATGTAGGCGACGATCAATTTCATAGGGGTCCTCTTTTTTCAGTTGATTAACAAGATACCTGGACTTTTAGAAGCTGAAGAGGGCTTCCAAAGCATAATCCGTCGATTCCATGTCAATATTATACTTGACTTCGGCGACGGCCAGCAAATTGGCATGGATAGCGAAGCTGGGGCTGAAGGTGATTTCAGTATCCGGGTCCTCTGCATCCTCGAACATAATGCCGCTATAACGGATGGTGGCGGCAGCCAACGGGGTGATTTTGTAATTCACCATGGCCAACCAGCCATTGCCATTCTGACCACCTGCATCAACCCAGTTCATCAGCATATTGTATTCAGCAGCGACGGTGATCGGTCCGGTCGCATACATGGCCCAGATATTGAGCAGGTTTTGATTATCCAAGCCGGTGGAGTCATCATACATCTGAGTCAAGAAGGCGGCCTTTGCAACAAACCCTTCTAGAGGGGTTACCGACAACTGAACTTCGAATCCAGGGGTCAAAAGGTCATTATTGGAGCCCCAAACGTCGGTTACAACTGAACCGTACACACCGAACATCGGGGTGTTGTATGCCAATGCCAACCCGGTCTGATAACCACCGTAAGTAAATACGGTTTTCGAATAAGAATATTGGTAAAGGCCTGTCGGCTCAGCGGTTTCAAAACCCGAAGCGCTCAAAAATTTACCGAAAGTTACGCTGGCTCCACCGCTTGCGATCGACAAGTAAGCTTGCTCAACCGCCAAGGCGCCATCACCGCCGCCAACGCCGCCTTGGGCAAGGTCAGTACGAGCCGACAACATGCCGTAGGTGTACATCAGATCCATTTCAAATTGATCGAAATTGGCATCCAAAGTCGCATCACCCTCTTTAGGAGCTGTGCCTAAAGCAGACATGTCGATGAAACCGGAAGTGGTCAAATTGTCTGAAAGCTTGATCTCCGCAAAGGAAGACGCGGCTCCTAGACCAATCAAGGCCAAGGCCATCGGGGATTTCTTAAATCGGTTCATTCTTACTCCTCATTTTCCTTCCCTATCGGCAAGGACGGTTTAAACTCCTACTAATCAATCCCCATGCCAGACCGGAATCCGAGGGGGCCACTTAAAACAAACCCTTAAAATTTTTTGTTTTAGATGATTTCTGAAAGCAGGAGTATGCCACAAACTTACATATTTCCATTTTGCATGACAGTGAATGACGTTTTGTAAAAATCGGGTAGGTTTGTCATGGACTTGTTATTAAAAGCCCGGAGCTTGTGGCATGGGCAAGGCGGGACCCGGAAATTGTCCCGATGTCGGGTCAACCGGATGATGGTGATGGGCTAAAGCGTTGCCGCGCATAGCTAACAGCATCAGGACGAGAACGGCGAGTTTGACGTAAGGTTTCATGGGTTTCCTTTCAGGAGAATGGCAAGCACTCATCCACAGCGGGAGGGGTTAAGGAATCGGTTGACCGGCGGTTGAGGGGTCGGAGACGGTTTTCCGCCACGCCCGGAGGATAAAGTCGATGATGACATCGACACCCTGGCCTTGCCTGACCTGGGCGAAGACAAAGGGCCCTTCGCCGCGCATGCGCAGACTGTCTTTGCGCATCACCTCCAAGTCGGCTCCGACCAGGGGCGCCAAATCGGTTTTATTGATCACCAATAAATCGCTCTGGGTAATGCCCGGTCCGCCTTTCCGGGGCACTTTGTCGCCTCCGGAAACGTCGATGACATAGACGGTGTAATCGGCCAATTCCCGGCCGAAGTGGGCGGCGAGATTGTCTCCCCCGCTTTCCACGATGAGCAAATCCAGGTTGCCGGAAAATCTCCGCATGAGGGTTTCGCATGCGGCCACATTGGCGGTGACGTCTTCCCGGATGGCGGCGTGCGGGCAGCCGCCGGTTTCCACCGCCAGAATGCGATCCTCGTCCAGGGCCTGGTGGCGTATCAGGAATTCGCCGTCCTCGCGGGTGAAAATGTCATTGGTGACCACGCCTAGGCTAAACTCCCCGCGCATCCTCTCGCATAAGGATCGCACCAAGGCGGTTTTACCCGAGCCGACGGGCCCGCCAATGCCGATGGTAAAAGCCCTTTGCCGGAAATCCCGGTCGGGGCGGGTCAATTCCCGCAGCCTGAATTCACCGGGGTTTTCCATGGGCTCATGGCTATGGCCGTGGTGGGCATGCTCTTTTAAAACTCGCAGGGGACGCAACATAGTCGTGCTTTCTTTCCGTCAATTTTGAAACAGGCGGACATACATGTCCGGATGCAGGGCCTGAACGATTTCCAGGACGGGAGCGCAGCGCGATGCCGCCTCGGGAGGCGCCAACTCCTCGCTTATCCATTCCGGATGGCCGATGGGCCCGACTTCTTTCTGCAAGCGTTGCGCCTGATTCGCGCCGATGAGCCCTAAGCGCACCGCCGCCGCCACCTGATCGCGCAGCAGTAAATGCAGGTAAAGGGAGCGCATGTCCCTTTCGATCATCGGCGAATGCCCGCCTATCCAGGCGAGCACCGGCAGGAAATGGCGCGGCAATGCAAGCGCGATTTCGGCTTCCACCCGGATGGCTTGGGGGAATTCCGGCCCAGCCAGGCCGGCCGGGGCATCATTCCTCAACCTTAACCAAGCCTCGCCTTGGGCCAGGCTGGCATGGCGGATGGACGGTTGATGCAGGCAAGCGTCCCATTCCCATGCCCATTGAGCGAACCGGCTTTCATTCCCCGCCACCGCCGCCTCGCGCATGGCCGCGAGATACGGCAAATCCATGCTGAGGCTTTGCCGCAACACCAGGTTGAGGTAGGCCTTCAAGTCCTCGATTTTTCGGAAAGCCGGGAACCTGGCCATGCTCTCCAGGCCGGTGCTGTAAGCGAAACCACCGGTGGGGTAGGCCGAATCGGCCCATTGCAAAAGCAAGGACAGCATGATGATTAAAAGAGGGAATACAGTTGCGCCAAAGGTAATTTGACCGCCGGCAAACAGGTCAGCACCTGCCCATCGGCCTTGACCTCATAACTTTCCGGATCGACTTCGATTTTGGGAGTGGCGGAGTTCAGGCGCATGTCGGCCTTGGTCACCGAACGGCAGCCCTTCACCGCGGAAACGGTTTTGGTCAGGCCATACTTGGCCTTCACCTGGGCTTCCGCGGCCTGGGACACGAAGGCCAGGGAGCATCCCCCCGCCGCGCGGCCGAAAGAGGCGAACATGGGCTGCGCGCGCATCGGCTCGGGGGTGGGAATGGAGGCGTTGGCGTCGCCCATTTGGGCATAAGCGATAACCCCTCCCTTAATCACGAGTTCGGGGCGCGAGCCGAAAAAGGCGGGCTTCCATAAGACCATATCGGCCAGCTTGCCGGTTTCAATAGAGCCGACTTCATGCGCTATGCCATGCGCCAAGGCGGGGTTGATGGTGTATTTGGCGACATACCGGCGAGCCCGTAAATTGTCGGCTCCATCTCCCCTGGCCTCATCCTCGGGCAAAGCCCCGCGTTGCTCGCGCATCTTATGGGCGGTTTGCCAGGTGCGGGTAATCACTTCCCCCACCCGCCCCATGGCTTGGGAATCGCTGGACATCATGGAAATGGCGCCCAGGTCGTGCAGGATATCCTCCGCCGCTATGGTCTCCTCTCGAATACGGCTCTCGGCGAATGCCACGTCTTCGGGAATGCCTTTGTCGAGATGATGGCAAACCATGAGCATGTCCAGATGCTCGGCCAGGGTATTCACGGTGAAGGGCCGGGTGGGATTGGTGGAACTGGGCAAGACATTGGGCTGCCCGCATACCTTGATGATGTCGGGGGCATGCCCGCCTCCGGCGCCTTCGGTATGGAAGCTATGGATGGTGCGCCCTTTGAAGGCGGCGACCGTCGTTTCGACGAAGCCGCTTTCGTTCAGGGTATCGGTATGGATGGCGACTTGGATGTCATAAGCGTCGGCCACCGAGAGGCAAGCGTCGATGGCGGCTGGGGTGGTTCCCCAATCCTCATGCAATTTGAGGCCGATGGCGCCGGCTTCCACCTGCTCCACCAAACCCTCCGGTCGCGAGGAATTGCCCTTGCCCAGAAACCCGAAATTCATGGGAAAGACGTCGGTGGCTTGCAGCATCATCCGCAAATGAACCGCTCCCGGAGTGCAGGTCGTGGCATTGGTGCCGGTAGCGGGCCCGGTACCCCCGCCCAGAAAGGTGGTGATTCCCGAAGCGAGCGCCTCGGTGATTTGCTGCGGACAGATGAAGTGGATATGGCTGTCGATGCCGCCGGCGGTCAGGATATGCCCTTCGCCCGCGATAACCTCGGTGGTCGGCCCTATCACCATGCCGGGGGTCACCCCGTCCATGATATCGGGGTTGCCGGCCTTGCCGATGGCCAGGATGCGCCCGTCCTTGACGCCGACGTCGGCTTTGACGATTCCCGTCCAGTCGAGGATCAAGGCGCCGGTTATCACCAAATCCAGGGCCTGGGCCTGGGGCACTCCCGAGCCCTGCGCCATGCCGTCGCGGATGGTCTTGCCTCCGCCGAATTTCGCTTCTTCCCCGTAGACGGCGAAATCCTTTTCCACTTGAATCCAAAGCCCGGTGTCGCCCAGCCGGATTTTGTCGCCCGTGGTGGGGCCGAACATTTCGGCATAGGCCTTGCGGCCGATACGGTAACTCATACATGACCTCCCGCGGCTCTCACCTTGTCCAGGGAAGCCGCCAACCGATCCGGCGTGGCGGGACCCATGATGAATCCGTTTCCGCCATAAACCTTGCGCCCGCCCGCCAAGGCCACCAACTTCACCTTGCGGGTTTCCCCCGGCTCGAACCGGACGGCCGTGCCGGCCGGTATGTCTAGCCTTTTGTCGAAGGCGGCGGCGCGGTCGAAACTCAAGCCCACATTGGCTTCGAAGAAGGGGTAATGCGATCCCACCTGGATGGGCCTGTCCCCGGTATTGGTGACGTCGATTTCCACGGTTTCCCTGCCGGACTGCAAATCGATTTCACCTTCGGCGGCGACGATTTCACCGGGCGTAGAAACCGGGGCTTCCATGGTTTTGGTTTCCCGCGTTAAACGCCGGCTACGGGCCGATTCGGCCGAGGCCGTATCCAATCCCGATCCGTACAGGGCCATGGCGATATCCCCCGTTTCGAGACAAATGGGATCGTGCACAGTCACCAGCTTGGTCCCGTCGGGAAAGGTGCCCTCCACCTGGACCTCGGCCACCAGGGAAGCGACCCCCGGCATGACATCGGCATGCCCGAGCAGGCTTTTGCCTTTATCCATCAAGGCCGGCACCGATTCCCCGTCCCGGATGAATTCCAAAAGCTGGCTGGCGATCAAGGCCACCGTCTCCGGGTAATTCAACCTCAGCCCCCGCCACAAGCGCTTTTGCGCCAAATGGCCGGCGGCATGCAGCTTCAGTTTTTCCTCATCCCGCGGTACCCATCGCATAGCGACTCCTCTTAAAACTTTCGCGCCCAGGGAGAAAACCCCAAGGCGTCTTCACGGGCCATCGCCTGCTGCAATGGCTCCAATACCGTCGTCAAGGCTTGCCGATCAACGGCCATGGCCCGCAGCAACAATACTTCCTCATCCTTGCGCCAAAGCGCGGCGAGCACCTTTCTATCCAAGGGCCGGCTCACTTCATTGGGTCCGGCAACTCCCCAGGGCCATAAGGGTAAGGCGCGCAATGCGTGCCGCAAATGCGCCTCCAACCCTTGCCAGCCCCGGCCGCAAAAGGCGTAGCTCGCCCATTGGGTGAATAAACCGCCATCCCCGGAAACCCCGTCGGAGGTATCGGGCAAGGCGAAACCTCCCGGCGCCGAGACGTCCTGGCGACATGGATCCAGCGAAATCCGATCCAGTAAGAGCGGTCGGCCATATCCATTCTCGATACGCCAATTCGACTGGAAGCGCGAGAAGGCGAAAACCTCTCCCCGGCTCAACCTTCCCGCTTGCAATACCTCTCCCAGGGCGAGCCGGCTCCCGTTTTGCAAGGTCCATTGCTGGCTTTGCTCGAAACGCGCTTGCGCATAAGGCAAAACCGGATCGGGCATATGCACGACCAGGGCATCGGCGCCGACTTCACCGCGCAAATTTTGACGGCAAAGCCCTTCCGGCGTTTTGAAAATACGGGTGGCGCTCTGGCTTCCCAGGAATAACCGCGCATGCGGATGGGCCTTCACTTCGATTTCGAATCGATCTTGAGGCAATACGCCGCCACCGAGGGCCGTTAAATAAACTTGAGCGACACCGGCAATCGGTTTGGGACTTCGGATTCCCAAGGGAGGCTCCGCATAGGCGCGCGTCAATTGGGATAGCCCTTGAAGTTGGCGAACCTCCAAAACGCAATGCGCCGATATTTCCAATTGGCCAGGACAATCACTGACTTTTTTTAACAGAGTCATTAATTGTCATTTCTAGCGCGGGCCTAAACCCGGAAAGTTCGGATGAATGGACGTAAAGTGTAATCCAAAGGTGCATTTGTTAATACCCAGTTGCACATCTCAGGCCAAAAGCAGAAATTGTCCATAACCCACGCTTTTTGCCAGAAAGTGTTGTAATGAACGCCCTCTCCAACGGCAATTCTCGCGTATTTCCCCGTAGGGTATGGGCCGGGTAAAGACATGGCATTCTAATTGCTCTCCCTGCGAGCACACCTCGCCGGCAAAACCATATGCCGCACTTGTTTCGACTCATCATACCCGTCGCAAGGACGCTTCACCTTAGAGGCGTCGGGGGGGTGCTCATCGCCAGAAAGGAGTTCCCATGATCGGCAAAACCCATCGTTATCTCAAACATGCCTGCGCTGTGGCCACCCTAGCGTCCCTCGGTTTGGTCGCACAAGCCGGTGCCGCGGAGAAAACCGTCAAAGTCGGCATTCTCCACTCTCTCAGCGGCACCATGGCCATTTCGGAAGTGTCGTTGAAAGACGTGGTCATGATGGCCATCGAAGAAATCAATAAGAAGGGTGGCGTACTCGGCGCCAAAATCGAACCCGTCATCGTCGATCCGGCTTCCGACTGGGATCTTTTCGCGGAAAAAGCCAAGCAATTGCTCTTGCAGGACAAGGTGGCCGTGACTTTCGGTTGCTGGACCTCGGTTTCCCGCAAGTCCGTGTTGCCGGTTTTCGAAGGCAATAACGGATTGCTCTTTTACCCCGTGCAATACGAGGGCGAAGAATGTTCCAAGAACGTTTTCTACACCGGCGCTACCCCGAACCAGCAACTGATTCCCGCCGCCGAATACTTGATGAGCAAGGAAGGAGGCGGTTACAAGAAATTCATCCTCTTGGGAACCGACTACGTCTTTCCCCGTACCGCCAATAAGATCTTGCGCGCTTTCTTGAAAGCCAAGGGCGTTCCCGAAGCCGACATCATGGAAGAATACACGCCTTTCCATCACCAGGATTACCAGACCATAGTCCAGAAGATCAAGCAATTCTCCGCCGGCGGCAAAACCGCCGTGCTCTCCACCATCAACGGCGATTCCAACGTTCCCTTCTACAAGGAATTCGCGGCTCAAGGCCTGACTTCGGCGCAATGCCCCATCATGGCTTTCTCCGTCGCGGAAGACGAATTGCGCGCCATGGACACCCAATACCTGGTCGGCCATCTCGCCGCCTGGAATTATTACCAAAGTCTCCCCAGCGCCACCAACAAGACCTTCGTGAAGGACTTCAAGGCCTATTGCGCCGCCAATAAATTGCCCGATGGCGACAAGCGCGTCACCGATGACCCCATCGAAGCCGCCTATATCTCGGTCAATATCTGGGCCAAAGCTGCGGAAAAGGCCGGTTCCTTCGACGTGGATAAGGTGCGCAAAGCCGCCTACGGCATGAAATTCAAGGCTCCCGGCATGGAAGTCATGATGGACGCCCGCAATCATCACCTGCACAAGCCCGTGCTAATCGGCGAGATCAAGAAAGACGGCCAATTCAAGGTCGTGTGGAAGACCCCCGGTCTGGTAGCTCCGGAGCCCTGGTCGGTTTATACCTCGCCCGACAAAGGTTGCGACCATGTCGACCACGAGGGAACCTATACCAAGGCCGCCGCCAAGTAATCATTGGATGTCATCCACCCCCGCCGGCGTCGAACCGGCGGGTTTACGCGAACCTCCTGCGGAGTAAATCCTTATGACCCGCAAATTTTCGCGGCTATTGCACCAAGGCCAGCTTAGGTTGGCCTTTTGCTTGATGGCCGTAATCGCCTGCCATGCCCATGCCCAAGACGGCCTGGACAGCGTCGCCGCCGCGGCGGAAGATAGCGCCGGTGAAATCAAGCCGTTAACGATCCGGGATAACCTGGATTCCCTGGCCTATTCCGAAGAAGGAAAGTCGGAAGCCCTGGCGCGGTTGATAGCCAGCGACGACTCTTCTTTCGCCCCCTTATACCGGAATCTCTTCCAAGGGAATGTCTACCTATGGAATACCGATTCGCTGGGGCATGGCGCTTTGGTTATCGCCGGTCCCGAAACCGAAATCGACGGGGAAAGCCGATACCCCCTGTGGCAGGCTTGGCCTTATGCTGCATTGCTCCTTCCCGACGGCAGCCAAGCCCGCGTCCCTTCGGACTCGCTGGTCGAATTGGACGTCGACCGCGGCATGCGCGCGCTTTTGCAACCCGTCCTCACCGCCTTGGATTTGGGTCACGGAGACATGCAAAAAAGGCGCAATGCTGCCTTAAGCCTGGGCGAATCGGGAGACACCCTTTTCATCGGCATGCTCAGGAAAGCGGCCGCCAAGGAAAAAAACCGGCGCACCAAACACCTCATGCTCGAATCCGTGTCGCGCCTGGAATTGTTTTACCCGGACGCGGACAGGCAAATCCGAGCGGCCTTGGAATTAGCCGCCATTCACGGCACCAATGGGCTGCCTAAAATCAAGACCATGGCCAAGGACGAGCCTCCCGCAGGCGCCGGTCCCGAATGGAAAAAAGCCATGGGCGACGCCATCAAGAGCATCGAAGGCTGGAATTCCCTGACCAATACCGTGCAGGCCATCTTCACCGGAGTTTCCCTGGGCAGCATCCTCATCCTGATGGCCTTGGGCCTATCCATCATTTTCGGGCTGATGGGCGTCATCAACATGGCCCATGGCGAATTCATGATGCTGGGGGCCTATGCCACCTTCGTCACCCAGAATTTTTTCGTGAAAAACCTTTCCGCCCACAGCGATTGGTTTCTCGTGGCCTCCTTCCCCGTGGCATTTGTGGTCGCCGGCGGCATGGGGATGTTCGTGGAATGGGTGGTGATTCGCAGGCTCTATGGCAGGCCATTGGAAACCCTTTTGGCCACATGGGGCCTGAGCCTCGTGCTGATTCAGGCGGCGCGCCATATTTTCGGCGATTTGACCGCCGTCACCATGCCCGCTTGGCTGGGAGGGGGCTTGGAAATCATGTCCCAAATCACCTTGCCTTATAACCGCATTTTCATCATGGCTTTGACCTTGGTCATCGTCCTGGGCATGAGCGCCTTGTTTTACGGGACGCGCATCGGTTTGAAAATACGCGCCGTCACGCAGAACCGGAGCATGAGCGGTTGCCTCGGGGTGCCGACCCGCCGCGTCGACAATCTCACCTTCGGCCTGGGCACGGGCATAGCCGGCATCGCCGGCTGCGCGCTCACCCAAATCGGCAATGTCGATCCCGGCATGGGCCAGAATTACATCGTGGATTCCTTTCTGGTCGTAGTGACCGGCGGCGTCGGCAAATTGGTCGGCACGGTTTTGGCCGGCTTTGGAATCGGGTCCTTGAATAAATTCCTCGAGCCGGCCTTGCAGGCGGTTTACGCCAAGGTCGCCCTATTGGCCCTGGTCATCCTTTTTCTGCAAGTCCGCCCCTCCGGCATTTTCCCGGCGAAAGGACGCAATGAAGACACCTAAAGGCTCTTTCGACAGGCGGCCGCTTTGGCGCGATCCCGGCTTTATCGGGCTTACCGTCGCATTCGTCGTTCTGGCCCCTCTTTTGAACCTGCTGGGCATTTTGCCCGATCTCTACCTGAACATGCTGGGGCGTTACCTGTGTTTCGGGCTAGCCGCCTTGGGCCTGGATTTAATCTGGGGCTATACCGGCATCCTCTCGCTTTGCCAAGCCTTCTTCTTTTGCCTGGGCGGCTATGCCTTAGGCATGCACATGCTGCTGAAAACCGGTAAGGAAGGCGTCTATGGCAGCGCTTTGCCCGATTTCATGGTCTGGAACCAGGTCGAAAAACTGCCTTGGTTCTGGGAACCCTTTCATCACCTGGCTCCCACCTTAATCCTCGCCATGGCCGTGCCCATGGCGGCGGCCACCACCTTCGGGTTTTTCGCTTTCCGCAGCCGCATCAAAGGCGTCTATTTCTCCATCATCACCCAGGCGCTGGCTTTGGCCGCGTGGCTGGTTTTTCTGCGCAATGAAACCATGCTCGGCGGCACCAATGGCTTGACCGATTTCAAGACCCTGGTCGGTTTCGAATTGCGCGATCCGGCGACCAAGCGCGTCCTATACGTTTTGGCCGCCGTCGGGCTCTGCCTCGGTTATCTCGCCTGCCGCTATATCATCGAATCCAAATTGGGCAAGGTGCTGGTCGCCATCCGCGACAGCGAAATGCGCGTCCGCTTCACCGGTCTCGCCGTCACCCGCTACAAGCTTTTCGCCTTTTGCGTCGCAGCGGGCCTGGCTGGATTGGGCGGCTTGCTTTATGTGCCGCAAACCGGCATCATCACCCCGGGACGCATGGACGTGAAGGCGTCTTTGGAAATGGTGGTGTGGGTCGCCGTCGGCGGAAGGGGAACCTTGTTGGGGCCGGTGCTCGGAGCCATCGCCATCAATTTGCTCTACAGCTGGTTGACCGGGGTCATGCCGGGATCCTGGCTCTACGTTTTGGGCTTCCTTTTTATCGGCGTGGTGCTTTTCCTGCCTCAGGGAATATTCGGCAGCCTCGGGCCCGTCTTTCAAAAATGGGGGAAAAGAAAACGATTGGAAACGGACGCGCCCGTCGCTCCGGGAGAAGGGAAACCATGAGCAAGGAATTATTGCATGTGGAAAGCCTTTCGGTTTCCTTCGATGGTTTCAAAGCCCTGGACGTCGAGTATTTCAGCTTGCAGGAAAACGAATTACGGATTGTCATCGGGCCCAATGGCGCCGGCAAAACCACCTTCATGGATGTCCTTTGCGGGAAAACCAAGCCCGATACCGGCAAGGCGGAAATGGATGGACGCGATTTGGTCCGTATGGATGAAAAGGAAATCGTGGAAGCCGGCGTGGGCCGGAAATTCCAGACGCCGACGGTTTTCCCAAGCCTGACGGTATTCGATAATCTGCGCCTGGCGCACCGCGATGGCCGAGGGGTATTCGCCTCGCTTTTCCAAAGATTGTCCCCCGCCATCAAGGCGGACATCCTGCGCGCCTCGCAAACCATCGGCCTCGAGGCGCAATTGCGCCAGCAGGCCGCCTACCTGTCCCATGGGCAAAAACAATGGCTGGAAATCGGCATGCTCATCGTGCAAGATCCGCGCCTTTTGCTCATCGATGAACCGGCGGCCGGCATGACCGACGAAGAAACGGCTAAGACGGGGGAATTGCTGCTCGAAATGTCCAAACAGCGATCCATCATCGTCATCGAGCACGATATGGAGTTCGTCAAGCAATTGGCGCGCACGGTGACGGTTTTATGCGAAGGGCGCGTTTTGACCGAGGGAAGCATGGAAAAGGTGCAGCAAGACCCCAAGGTCATCGAACAGTATCTGGGTCGATCCAAGGTGGATAAAGCCGCCGCCGCGGATATCGGATTACGCCCGGCTACCCCAGGAGGGGAGAATGCTTGAGACCTCGGCCCTCAATGTTTATTACGGCGAAAGCCGCATTCTGCGCGACGTCGACATGGCCTTGAAGCCTGGGCGGATTACCGCCCTCATGGGCCGCAACGGGGTCGGCAAAACCACCCTGTTGAAATCGCTGATGGGTTTATTGCCCACGCGCGGCGGCGAAGTGCGCATGGACGGGAAATCGCTCAATGGCCAAGGCCCGGAAAAGCGCGCCAAGCGAGGCATAGCCTATGTGCCGCAAGGCCGTGAAATCTTTCCGAAATTGACGCTGGAGGAAAACCTGATCCTGGGGCTCGAAGCCCGCGATGACGGACTGAAAAAAGTTCCGAAAGATGAAATTTACGCGCTGTTTCCCTTCATCGCGAAAATGGAAAAGCGACTTGGCGGCAACCTGAGCGGCGGCCAGCAGCAGCAATTGGCGATCGCTCGGGCCTTGATTGGCAATCCCCGCGTCTTGCTGCTCGACGAACCCACCGAGGGAATTCAACCCTCCATTATCCAAGACATCGAATCGGTTCTGATTCAACTCAAGGCATCCGGTAAAATGGCGATCTTACTGGTCGAACAGTACCTGGATTTCGCCCGCCGGCTGGGCGACGACTTCTATATCATGGAAAGAGGCACCATGGTCATGGGCGGGGACATCAGTCAGCTCACCGAAGTTGCGATTAAAAAGCATTTGGCATTTTAAATTGTCATAGACAATTCCATTTTTGTCCATTTTTGTCCGCTTTTTACCGGAAACGCTTTCCAATTCGCTCCGATTGGCAGGGTTGGAGGCGAGGATTTAGCCAAATGACGCCAAGCCTGAATTGGCATGGTCGATGCTTAAAGGTGGTGTATTCAGAGGCACTGCGAGCTCATGCTCCAGGAGAACTCCACATCCAGCAGTCTCACAATCAAGGACAAAACAATGAGGAAATCCAGAAAGCAACGTTTCGACAGGATACTGTTTGCCACTACAGCCTTAGGGCTGATTGGAGCCGTCGGCGCTTTCGGCCAAGAGGCGGCCGCGGAAGCCGTCGCCGCCGCTCCTGCGGGACCTTCGGTGGAACTCTTCACCACCAATAACCTATGGATGATGATAGCGGCCTCCCTGGTTTTCATCATGCACCTGGGCTTCGCCACGGTGGAATCCGGTTTGACGCGCGCCAAGAATACGACCAATATCCTTTTCAAAAACACCCTCATCCCTTGCATTGGTTTGTTGACCTATGCCTTTGTCGGTTTCAATCTGATGTATCCCGGCTTTACCGACGGCAGCATGAGCTGGTTGGGTTTCGCCGGATTCGGAATCACGACCGACGCGGCCGGAGTAACATCGGCCTATAACGCGGGCTATACCTATTGGACGGATTTCCTGTTTCAAGCCATGTTCGCCGCCACCGCCGCCACCATCGTATCCGGCGCCGTCGCCGAACGCGTCAAGCTCGGGACTTTTTTGGTATTCTCGACCATCTTCGTCGGCCTGGTCTACCCCATTCTCGGTTCCTGGAAATGGGGATACGGCTGGTTGAATACCTTGGGCTTCTACGATTTCGCCGGTTCCACCCTCGTCCATTCGGTGGGCGGCTGGGGAGCCTTGGCTGGCGTCATTTTGCTTGGGCCCCGTCACGGCAAGTATGTCGACGGCAAGATCAAGGGCATCCCCGGCCATAGCATGCCGTTGGCCACCATCGGCGTCTTCCTGCTGTGGTTGGGTTGGTTCGGATTCAATGGCGGTTCGGTTCTCAGCGCCGACCCCGCCCTGGTCTCCCTGACCCTGGTGACCACCTGCCTCGCCGCTTCCGGCGGTGCCATCGGAGCCATGGCCACTTCTTGGATTACTTCGAAAAAACCCGACCTTTCCATGGCACTCAACGGAATACTCGCCGGTCTTGTCGGCATCACTGCCGGTGCCGACCAAATGGCCATGGGCTCCAGCATGGCCATCGGCCTCATCGCCGGCATCATCGTGGTCTTCTCGGTTTACTTCTTCGACCGCATCAAACTCGACGACCCCGTTGGAGCGCTTTCCGTCCACTTGGTCTGCGGCGTTTGGGGAACCCTGGCCGTAGGCATATTCGGCGCCAAGGCGGGTATCGGACAATTGGGCATTCAAGCTCTCGGAGTGGCCGCTTATGGCGCCGCCGCCTTCGTCGCAGCCATGCTCATCTTCCTGGTCTTGAAGCCCATCATGGGACTCCGCGTCTCGCTGGAGGAAGAGATCGAAGGCTTGGATATGGGAGAGCATGGTATGGTGGCCTACCCGGATTTCCAGACTCCGTCGGTCCAGTCCTAAGGATTACCACGATTAGGGTCGGCTCTAAGCCGGCTCTACCTGGAATTACCTGACCCCGAAAAGGCTCCCGTCATCCTACCATGACGGGAGCCTTTTATTTTGCCCAGCCAAAGAGATGAATTCTTTACATTTGACTGGAATCGGCAAACGGAGAAGAAGGTAACGATGAAAAGGTCCAGCTACGGCGATCTCAAAACGATGGGGCGGATAACCCTTGGCCTGCTTTTTGTCTTGATGGGGATGGCTTTTTCCCAAACCGCACCGGATACCTCGACCCTGGTCGATCAAGCCTCGCTCTCCGTTGCCCTCGCTTCCCCCTCCCCTGAGACTCAGCCCGCCGATTCGCAATTGATGGCGAGGGTGGCCGACTTGGAAGCCTATATCCAGAATGGCGAAGCGGTGAAGCTAACGGGCATTCCCGGTCCCGGACACAATGGTTTTATGATGGTTTGCGCGGCCCTGGTGCTGTTCATGACCTTGCCCGGCCTCGCCCTTTTTTATGGCGGCCTGGTCCGCGCTAAAAACGTCTTGTCGGTGGTGGCGCAATGTTTCGCCATGGCGGGCATGGTGACTTTGTTATGGTGGGCTTTCGGTTATAGCCTGGCCTTTGAACCCGGTACGCCCTTCATCGGCGGACTGAAGAAAGCCTTCTTGACCGGGGTGGGGTCGGCGCCGAATACCCACTACGCCTATTGGGTTTCGGAAAGCGTCTTCGCCATGTTCCAATTGATGTTCGCCATCATCACCCCGGCCTTAATTGTCGGCGCCATCGCCGAGAGAATGAAATTCGGCGCCGTCCTGCTTTTCCTGTTCGGATGGATGCTGCTGGTCTACTTCCCTTTGGCGCACATGGTCTGGGGCGTCGACGGCCTGATGAACGGCGTCTGGAACGCCGATGCGGCCATCAAATCCATTGACTTCGCCGGCGGTACGGTGGTGCATATGAGTTCGGGTTGGTCAGCCCTGGTCCTTTGCATCCTGCTCGGCAAGCGTAACGGTTTCGGAACCAAATCCTTCGCGCCGCATAGCCTCGTCCTGACCATGATCGGCACGGGCATGCTTTGGGTCGGGTGGTATGGCTTCAACGCGGGTTCCGCCGTGGCTGCCGACGGCATCGCGGCCAATGCTTTCATGACCACGACCTTGGCCGCCGCCGTCGCGGCCTTCGTTTGGCCCATGCTGGAGTGGTTTTTTCACGGCCGGCCCACCATCCTCGGTTTTTGCTCGGGAGCCGTGGCGGGGCTGGTGGTTATCACCCCCGGGGCTGGATTCGTCTCGGCATCCGGCGCCGTCCTGATCGGAATTTTGGCGGGTATTGTCCCCTATCTCGCTTGCGCCAAACTCAAAACCTGGTTCAAATACGACGACGCCTTGGATACCTTCGGCGTGCATGGCGTGGGTGGAACCATGGGTGCCCTTCTCACCGGCTTTTTAGCCTCGGGCGATGTCAATGGCAATCTTAAAGCCAACTTGGGCTCTTACCTCGGTCACAACCTTTGGGTCGAGCAATTGAAAGCCATGGGATTGACCATAGTCCTTTCCGTGGTCGTCACCCTGGCGCTAGCCGCGCTGGTGAAAGCCATCAGCGGATTGCGTCCGGCGGCGGAAGAAGAATTGCAAGGCCTGGATTATATCGACCATGGAGAGGCCGGCTACCATTTCGACGAAAATTGAGTTCTTTCCGGCTAATTCTTTCGGCAATTAGCTTGGCAGAGGCAACCGGGCAATGCTAGTTTTGCCCCTCCTTTGGTCGGCGGGATGTGGCTCAGTCTGGTAGAGCACTACATTCGGGTTGTAGGGGTCGTGGGTTCGAATCCCGCCATCCCGACCAGGGGAAAACTAGGCCTTTACCCTCTTCTCCACCCCTTTTTCCATTCCTCTAGAATGCGCCAGGCGGAATGCTTTGGGAGTCAGTCCCGTATACTTGCAGAACTGATTGGAGAAATGGCTGCTATCGTAGAATCCCGTTTCCCGGCTCACCTGGGCTATGGTTAGCCGGGTCATGGCCAGGAGTTGACGGGCCGCATCCAGGCGGATACGCTGGATGTATTTCACGGGTACATCGCCGTATTCCTGTTTGAATTTTCGCTCAAACTGCTTCACCGACAAAGAAACCATGCTGGCCAAGGCGGGGATCTCGATCCGCCTCCCATAATTTTCCATGATATAATCGATTACCGCCGGCAATCGTAATGCCTGCTCGGTTTGAGACTTTGCCGTTTTCAAGTATCTACAAAACCCCTCTACTCCGCAGACTTCCGAACTCGCCGAGTACCCTGGGACCTTGGTAGTCGAAAACCAATCGGTGGATCGGTCGTGGCGAATCACCAATTCGATTTTATTCACGAGGGGTTTTAAAGTGGTCAAAACCTGACTATCGTCCCGGACATATTGCTCGGCCAAAAACGGCGGCCACAGGTCGAAATCCGTTTTGCCCAGGACCCGATCGGCATGTCCGAATCCCGCCATCTCGGCAAAGGCTTCATTGGCCGCGATAAATCGGCCTTCCCGATCCTTGGCGAAATAACCGAGGTCCGGAAGATGAAGCATGAGGGCTTGACCGCCCATGATAGCGGGTGAATTTTCCATCGGATGAAGCTTTACCCATACTGCCCCCATTTTGGGATCTTGAGTTGGATTTTTTCGACATTCGAAAGAAATATGGCGTCAGAAATTCAAATGGACAGCGGACCAATCATTCTTGGTCATCATTCGACTACCCGTAATCGGCAAAACTGCCTCCCCCTTAAACGCTTCGGTTCAAGGGAGAGGGCCGTGCTTATATTGGAACTCGGAAATTCTTAGCGGTTTGCCGAGGGGCTCGAAAAGAGCACCCGTTGGTGGCTACCGGCCTTTTCGACCAAGCCAAATCCAGACAGCGATGCGCTGGTGATGCTTAGCGCCTTGCCGTTGAGATTGAAGACGCGGTGGTTTTCATTCGCGACTGAAAGCAGCGGAGAAGATGCCGGCCGGGCACTGATGATTGGGCTGGTGCCTCCTTTCAACAAATTCGGAAAATTGTTCGGGGGGTTCAGGTTTTCCGCTACATATCCCTTCAACCAAGTCATGGACGGACGCTCCGTTCCATTGCTATTCAGCAGACCCGAACCATTGATCCAAGTCGCGCCATTCAAATATCCCCAGATAGTCACACCGGCCACGGCAGGATGTTGCCACATGACGGGAATCAACTCTTTAATCTTATTGGCTTGTGCATTGTCATCATTATTAGCGATGTCGAATTCCGAAATGAGGAGCGGCAAACCGGTAGCGGCCATCTTATCGAGATTGCTTTTAAGGGTTGCGGCACTCATGCCGGAAAGACCGTGGGCCTGGATACCAATGGCATCAAGGGGTGCATTTGCCGCTTTAGCGGCCGCAGCTAACTTCACGGTCCAGTCGAGCGTTGAGGAGATTTCGATATTGTTATAGTCATTGTAGGTCAAGATGGCCTTCGGCCACCTTTGGCGGGCCATGACAAACGCTTTTAAAATCCAATCGTATCCACTGGAACCATTGCCTCCCAGCGCGGCCTTCCAAGGAGGATTGTCCTTGTGACCCGGGGCCGCTTCATTGATGACGTCTATCATGTTGACATCGGGAAATTGTTTGGCCGCCGCGTCCATCAATTCCTCGATTTCAGCCAATTGATCGGCCGCCGATAGGCCTGAAATCCACGATGGGTATTGACTACCCCAAAGCAAGGTATGGTATTTCCAAGGAATACCCGCCGTCTTGGCATAATTGGAAACGGCGTTACCTCCATTCCAACTCATTTGGTCGCGGGTCCGCTCAACCGATTCCCATTTGGTTTCGTTTTCCGGAGTGATTTGATTCCAATAAGTCCCGAAGTCGGACCGAACCGATCCGCGGGTCGTGATATTCCCCAGAAATTTGTTGGCACCTTTGGCCGGCTGACCTTGCGCTGAAATACATAAAACCATGGCAACTGAAAGCGTTTGCCAATAGGATTTCGAAAAACCCGCTAACCCTGTTTTCTTAGGGATCACATAGGTGACCCCCGCTTTGGTCAATGCCATGAACCTCTCCTTCCCATTCTCCAGGCCAAAGAGGCCTGATTGCAAAATATGGAGGGTTTGGTTGAATCGCATGGCAAATAAACACTTTTAATGAATTCAGGAAAACGCGAAAGGCGGACCCATTACCCATCCGTTGGGAGTCTTTAGCAGAAGTTTTCAAACGCAATTAAACCCGCAATTATCAGAAGCTTGGGAAAATCAAAATCCTGAATTAACCTCCTCCACATTCCTTCATTTTCGGAATTAATCGTCATTCAATTGTAAGATTTGGACTTTTGGTGATGTTGGGCCACCTGGCTACTTCCCAATAAGCCAAAGAAAGGCAAGAGCTGTGTAGTTTCTAGAAGCGATGATTGATAATAAAAGCCCAGATCCCATCAAGCCCCTTACTGCCGATTCCTTCGCGACTTTCGCGGGCGGATGCTTCTGGTGTTTGCAACCGCCCTTCGACGCCCTACCCGGGGTTCTGGCCACCGAAGTCGGTTATATGGGAGGCGACATCCCCCATCCCACCTATGAACAGGTATGCGGCGGAAAAACCGGGCATGCCGAAGTCATCCGTATCCGTTTCAACCGGGAACTGATCAGTTACCGTAACCTACTGGATACCTTTTGGCGCAATATCGATCCCACCATGGAAAACGGGCAATTCTACGATCGCGGTACCCAATACCGCACGGCCATTTTCTGGTATGACGAGGAACAACGCGTCGAAGCCCAACGCAGCCGGGAGGCTTTGGCCGCCCTCGACTTATTCGATTCACCCATCGTCACGGGACTGGAAAAGGCCGGCCCCTTTTATCCGGCGGAAGACTATCACCAGGATTATTACCAAAAATGCCCCTTGCCTTATTTGCGTTATAAGAAAGGCTCCGGAAGAGAAGCCTTTCTGTCCCGGCATTGGCCGTCGGAATAGCCTTTTTTCCGGTTATTGGGGGTCAGTTGCCCCATTCATGGGTTTCGAATAGTTTCCTCAACAGGCAGGAGGTGATATGCGACGGATTCGATTTCCATACCCAATTTTCGCGCTGGCTCTTCTTCTTCATTTAAGCCCATCGGCCTGGGCTTGGTCGGATGCGGAATGGGAGTGGGCCGGGCAGGATTATGGCTTGACCTTGTTTACCAAGACCATCAATGGTTGCGTGGATGGTAAGGAAGCAAAAGTGCTGGTCAAGGTGGTGAATACCAAGGACTTTCCCCTCATCGCGGAATTTAGAGTCACCAATTCGACTTGGTCCCAAAACGTGAAACTCGAAATTCCGGCCCAGGCCGCCGACTCTTCGACCAAGATCGTCCAGAACAAACGCACATGCCGCGTCATGGTGGACCGCATTCGGGCCTATCCCGTCCAAGAAGGGTCCGCGAAGCCTAAAAAGGATTTCGAGGCTGGAAAAGAGTAGCGGTGACGCCCTTGGGGGCGGTTACTTGGAAAGGAAAGCCCCGGCCAAGGCCAAGGCATCCCAAAGCAGAAAGCCGTCGGACGGCGCTATCAAGTAGAGCGGCTCCCAAGCCGAAGGATGCAGCCTGTCCTTGAACCTGGCCAAGCCGCGAAACCGATAGAGAGGCTCGCCATACCTGCGCAAGCCATGGGTTAAGGCCCGGTACCATCGCGGTTGCGTTTTCCATTCCGCCATCGCTCCGGCCGATCCTTCCGAACGCTCTTGGATGGATTTCCAAAGGCTCGCCTGATGGAGGGGGGCCAAACCGAGGTTCATTTCGCCGCAATGGAGCGAAATGCCCCATACTGAGGCCCGGTGCAGCAGGAATTCCATCAGTCCATTGGGCGCCAGGGGATGGCGTACGAAGTTCTCCACCAAAAATCGCTCGCCTTTCGGAGTGGCCGAGGCAATCACATAACCGACGACTTGCCGGCCGCGGCAAGCGACGACCAAATGCCGCAAGGCATACGACCACCAACTGGGGTGACGTGGATCAAGGCAAGTCGTCATGAAGCCAAGCGCGATTCTGCCTTGGCGGCGCAGCCAAGGTTCGCGGCAATCCAAAAGCGAGGAAAGCAGCCAGGGATGCCTATCGCAAGCGACCCGCCAGGATTCGGGGGTGAGGGAAATCTCCAGGCAATCCAGGCGATGCCTTTCGGCCCTCCGGATTTGCGATCGCAATCCGCTTGGCAGCCGCCTGCGATCAGCCCAGTCCTCGGCGGGAAGAATGGCTTGATCCCCGAGGTGGATGCGCCGGAAAGCTTCGGTTTGCAAGAGGTCGCATTCTTCGCGGGAAACCCCGAACCATAATAAGCGACGCGACATTTCCCGGGCATCGGCGTCGATGGATTCGTAAGCCTCGCGCATCTTGCTCTTCGGCCCGCACGGAGGGCCGGCCATCACCCGGCGGCGGCCCATTTCCCGTCCGGCCAGCAAAGAGCCGGCATGCCACCATCTTTGCATGCCGGGGTAAAGCATTTGCGGGGATAAGGAGGAATATGCCTCCCGGGCAATCCACTCCGCCGCGCTTCCCGATCCGGGAAACATCGATCCCTAGCCCTTCCTCATGCCAAAACCGAATGCCGGCTTTTCCCCCGCTTCTCCGCGCCGCCCTTCGCGGCAGGCGGCGGAGTTCGCGCCGCCTGGGAGGCCGGCCCCTGCGAGGAGCGTTCCGCTTCTTCCTTCATCAGTTTCTTCAGCCACAATCCGGTATACGAGCCGGGCAATTCGGCTATCTCCCTGGGGGTGCCGGCTCCGAGCAGGGTGCCACCGCCCGCTCCGCCTTCCGGACCCAAATCCAGGATCCAGTCGGCGTTTTTCACGATGTCGAGATTGTGTTCGATGACCAGCACGGTATTGCCTTGCACCACGAGCGAATGCAAAACGATGAGAAGCTTGCGCACATCCTCGAAATGCAAGCCGGTGCTCGGTTCGTCGAGGATGTAAAAACTCCGGCCCGTCGATCGCCGCGACAATTCCGCGGCGAGCTTCATGCGCTGCGCCTCACCTCCGGAAAGCGTAGTCGCCGATTGCCCCAGGCGGATATAACCCAGTCCGACATCGAGCATGGTTTTCAACTTATTCGCCAAGGCCGGAATGGCGGCGAAAAAACCGTTGGCTTCCTCGACGGTCATCGAGAGCACTTCGGAGATGTTCTTGCCCTTGTAGAGGACTTGCAAGGTGTCCCGGTTATAACGTTTTCCCTTGCAAACCTCGCAGGTCACGTAAACGTCCGGCAGGAATTGCATCTCGATTTTGATCAATCCGTCGCCCTCGCAATTCTCGCAACGCCCGCCTTTGACATTGAAGGAGAAACGGCCCGGCTTGTAGCCGCGCACTTTGGATTCGGGGGTGATGGAAAAAAGGTTGCGGATTTCGGTGAACAGGCCGGTATAGGTGGCGGGATTGGAGCGGGGCGTCCGTCCGATGGGGCTTTGATCGATGACAATCGCCTTATCGATATGCTGCAACCCCTTGACGGATTTGAAAGCTCCCGGTTTTTGGCGGGCCCCGTGAAGCTTTTGCGCGAGCACCCGCGCCAGGACGTCATTGACCAGGGAGCTTTTTCCGCTGCCCGAAACCCCGGTCACCGCCAGGAATTTACCCAGGGGAAATGCGGCGTCCACCGACTTCAGATTATTATGCGTAACGCCATGCAGGGAAATGAAGGCGGATTCGCGGGAGGGCGCCTGCCGGATGCCCATGTCGCGGATGGCGCTTTCGATTCCCTGCCTATCGACGGTCTTCCGGCCCGACAGGTAATCCCCGGTATCCGTATTGCCGCCGGCAATCAAATCGGGAGCCGTCCCCGAGAATACGATGCGCCCCCCATGCTCGCCGGCGCCCGGGCCGATGTCTATCACCCAGTCGGCCGAGGTAATGGTATCGGCGTCATGCTCGACGACAAGCACGGAATTGCCGAGATCCCGCAACCGGCGCAAGGTTTCCAATAGCCGGTCATTATCCCGCTGATGCAAGCCGATGCTGGGCTCGTCGAGCACGTAAAGCACGCCCGTAAGGCCGGTGCCGATTTGCGAAGCCAGGCGTATGCGCTGGCTTTCGCCGCCCGAAAGGGTGCGGGCGGTGCGATTCAAGGACAGGTAATTGAGGCCTACGCTATTCAAGAAGGTGAGCCGCGCCAGGATTTCCTTGAACACCTGGTTACCGATGGCCCTTTCATTCTCGCTCAAATCGTCTTCTTGCTCATCGAGGGCCTTGAACTTGAAGAAACGGTAAAGACTGGAGTCGGCGGGCTTGAGACCCTCGGCCGGCGAGGGTTCACCTTGATAAAGCGCCGATACGAAGGCGTGGCATTGGGCTATGGGCATTTCGCAAATGTCCATGATATTGAGGGCTCTCAAGGTCACGGCCAGGGACTCGGGTTTCAGCCGCAAACCCTGGCAGGACGCGCAGGGTTTGTCGTCCATGTACTCTTCGATGTCGCGCCGGATGGTATCGCTCTCGGTTTGCTCGTAACGGCGCATCAAGGATTTGACCACGCCCTCATACTTGGCGTGCCAGGTATTGGTATGCCCCGAAGCGGCGCCCCATTTCAGCTTATACTTTTCCGCGCCGGTGCCGTAGAGGATGACTTCAATGGCCCGCTTGGTGAGATGCTTCAGCGGGGTATGCAGGGAAAAGCCCTCGTTTTTGGCGACCTGGGTGAGCAATTGCATGCTCCAGCTATCCCCCTTGTCGGAGGATCCCGCCCAGGGGATGATGCCTCCGTCCTGGATGCTCAGCTCCATGTCCAACACGGCCTTGGGATCGATTTCCTTGATGAAACCCAGGCCATTGCAAGCCGGACAGGCGCCGTGGGGCGAATTGAAGGAAAAAGTATGCGGTTCGATTTCGGGAAAGCTTTGCCCCGTGGCGGGATCGACCAACCGCTCCGAAAAGAAAATGTCCTCTTTCTGATCCAATAAATGGACCAGCATTTCCCCCTCGCCGTGCTTCAAGGCCAACTCGACGGAGTCGGTAAGCCGCTTGCCCGCTTCGGCGTCCTCGCGAGTGCCGGACTTGATCACCAACCTGTCGATGACCAATTCGATATTGTGCTTTTCGTATCGACCCAGCTTGATTTTCTCCTCGAGCTGGTAGACTTGCCCGTTGACGCGGGCGCGGACGAATCCTTGCGATAGATAGCGCTGGAAAAGCTCCTCGTAGGTGCCCTTCCTGTCCTTGACCAGGGGGGACAATAGCATGAGCTTGACGCCGTCTTCCGACTTCCGGTTTTTAGGCAAGGCGAGGATGGCATCGACGATTTCCTGGACGCTCTGGCTCTTCAGCCTTTTCCCCGACGCCGGGCTGCGCGCATGCCCGACCCTGGCGAAAAGCAAGCGGAAATAGTCGTAGATTTCCGTGATGGTGCCAACCGTAGAACGGGGATTGTGCCCGGCGCTTTTCTGGTCGATGGATATCGCGGGAGCCAAGCCTTCGATCAAGTCGACGTCCGGCTTCTCCATAAGGCCGAGGAATTGCCGGGCATAGGCCGAAAGCGATTCCACATAACGCCTTTGCCCTTCGGCGTAAATGGTATCGAAAGCCAGCGAGCTTTTGCCCGACCCCGAGAGCCCGGTTATCACCACCAACTTGTTCTTGGGGATGTCGACGCTGACGTTTTTGAGGTTATGCGCGCGGGCACCGCGAACGCGGATAAAGGAATCAGACATGCCGGCTACCTGGATGCGGGGTAAAAACTAATGAACATTTGAGCAGTAAAGATAGCCAAATCCGGGCGCCCTGGCACGACGGATTAAGGCGCCGATTTCAAGAAAGCCAGTAAGACGCCATGCCTCCCTCCGGCTCGGTCCGAAGCAACGGATCCGAAGGATGCGGGAAGGAATCCGGCCGATTTACCCTCAAATACCGGTTTCTTAGGAGAGAGGCTAGGTTCTCAGAAGAGTTTCATTTCAACGAATGACTATCCGTTGCTGGGATAGGGCTTTGCCGGCACGCGCTTCCAGATAATAGACGCCCGGCAAAATGGCTTCATCCAACCTCACCTCGTCGGCCGAGCCTGCAACATTTTCCCTCCAGGTGACGGCACCCCGGACATCGCGCAAGAGGAGATGGAAGTCACCTTGATGCACGAAGTCGAGCTTGAAACGTTGGCCGTCCTTGGTCAAGGCGATATGCGACTTCAATGGACCGGACGATGAATGGATACCGACGGCATCGCAGCCGACATTTACGCGAGCCGTGGAATCGTAATTGCTGGCCGCGGGATCGGTGCAACCGTTTTTGAAGTCGCCCGCCAAATAGCGAATGGCTTCCCAATACATTTTGGGGACAACGCTGTCCGCCTGGGCCATCAACTGGTTTTGGCCATGTCCGATGGCATCATAAACCAAGCGACCTTTTTCGTATTCGCGACCCCAGACATAAGTAAAGTCGCCGAGTCCATCGGCTGGCAGGCGTAATACATTGGGTTCGCCATTGCCTGCCGTATAGAGTACGGTTACGCCAGCTACCTTGCGAACCGTGTTCTGGAATCCATACCATTCGTCCCTGAGCCGGATGGTTGCCGGCAAATCCTGGACGATAAATTTCATTTCGGGATGCTTTAACGCGTCGGGATCCCTGATAGCATCAGCATTACCCTGATTGCCATGCTCGGTAAATTTGGTCCCGATTGCGGTACGCAAATCGACCCACGTGTCTCGATGATCCCCGGCGCCGTGGATGAGCAACCAACCACCGCCGGCTTTGACATAATTGATGATGGCCGTACGGGCCGAGGTGCTCGGTACCGATTGGGCTCCGTTGACATTGTTATTCCAAACAATGACTTGAAATTGCTTTAAAAAATCCGGGGTGATACTGCCGTCATCTTCCAGTTGGGTCAAAGTAAAGTTCTTGGAGGTCGCGAGTCGCCCCAGCACGGTTTTTACGTCCGCGATACCGAATTCATGTTTATAGTCTGCCCATTTATTGTAAAGCAAAACTTTTTTCACCTTACTGGTCGATTCCGCCGGCTTGGTGGTGGTCTGGGCGCATAGGGTTCCCGCCGCCATGGCGGTAAGTAAAGCACTCGCGGCTAGAACTCCAGGTATATTCCGGTATCGCATCAGGTTTATCCCCCCCCCACGACCTAATCTATCGTCAAAGGGTGAAGGGCACCGAAGGAAAGTCGGCCGGTATTAAAACTCATGGGGAGGGACGGTCAGGCTCTCCCCGGTTATCAACCGGGCCAAACCGGATCCCGATGCCGAAAAGCCCTATAAGGGTCCCCATCCTCTCATGGGTCAGCCATTGACCGCCATGATGGGTGGGGAGCTAAAAAATCTGAACTTTTCAAATATTCGCGGCTTTTTCCTGGTAATCGCGGTCGATAGTGATGAGGGTAGCCCGGCCCGTCCGGCGATTGGTAATGGTGGCAACCGCCTTCCCATCGCCCAGAAATTCAACGGCATAGATGCGTAGGGGACGGGTAACCGTCACGGTGCCCGAAACCGGGAAGGCGAATTTTCCATGGGCGAATTCGCGGGTGACCTTTTCGATGGCGGCGGACTTGAACTCTTCCCCTTCGTAAAAGCCATTCATGGTCCCATTCCAGACTCCGACCACGGTGCCGTTATCCGTTTTGAACTCGGCCACGGTATTGAAGACGACGTCCATGTCATGGCTGCCACGGTGGCGGGTGACGTGGCGGTTGTGGACGATTTTGGCGATCAGGCCGCGATCCCAGTGGTCCAGCGCGACGCCATCGCTATCGAGCAAGGTCACCGAATCCAGGCGCGTGCGCTCATAGCCCCGGCTATCCGAATACTCGGCGATGCGGACAAAGCATTCGCACTCTTGCTGATACGCGAACCTCTCCACCACCCTTTCACCGGTAAGGGTATCGGCATCGCTGGCGGAGGTTTTCGTCAGTGCATTGCCTGGGAGGCTTTCCAAGGCTTGACCCAGTTGATCGATTTCGGAAGCGATGAAGGCGCTTTGGCCGTCCTCATCCGGGTCGGCCTCATCCGAGGCCGACTGCAAACAACCGGTCGACAAAAGGGATAAGACCGGAATCACGATGAAGGTGAGCTTGGGGTTGAAGGTTAAGTGTTTTTTCATGAGAAGGCTCCCGGGTAGGTTTGGGTGTTGGTCCTTCCATAAGGTATCGCCAATCCACCGGTCAATCAATCATCTTTTAATGATGAGATAACGTTACGACTGCAAATATCCCATTTTTAAGGGTGAATTAGCCATTTTTAATCAATATTAGGATTTAAAATCGAATATTTAGATAACGTTTTAGCGCGCTTCCAAGACCCGTCCCGATTTATCCCAAATGACATGAAAGTCCCGGACTGTCTGGGAACGGGACTCGCGGTAATCCACGTCGAGGTTAGCGCCTTCGAACCGGCCTTCGGCATCGCCGGTGGCGTTATCGGCATACTCCACCGCGAATCCGAAATCCCCGCGGGAAAAGAGCTCCTGCGGCGCCGCGGGTTCGTCGGGGGCGAAATGGAAACGGCAAGCGCGAATCAATCCCGTTCGCCATATCCAGGTGGCCTCATAACTCAATAACCGGTTGCTTTGCCATTGAGGCAAGGCGGACGCAACCACCACCACATAGGCGTCGCCGCGGTGCGCCAGTTCGGCACTGGAGTCAAAGTCCACCCGCCTGTCGATCAAGACCGTATCGCCCGGAGCGAAAAGAGAATCCGCGCCTTTTCCCCTCACCTGGAAAGTCACCCGCTTGCCGTCTTTTTCAATCCGGGTCTCCTGGAAAAAAGCGGGCCTCATCCGCCACCCGTTTCGCGCCAGCACTCCGCGCAAGCGAATGGAAGCGCTTTTCAAGGCGGGCCGCAAAACCGGTTCGCGGATGGATTGATTGAAAACCACCTTGCCCGAATCTCCGGCCCAAAGCAAACCATCGCCGTCCGCATCGTGAAGGGCCTGGGTTTCCAAGGTATCGTCCCCGCGCCCGCGCGCGAACCGGTAGGAGCTCCAACCCAAGGTCTGGATGGAGTCGGGATCGGCGGCCGAATCGGGAATGATTTCCAAAACGTGGGATTTGAATATTTGGCCTAGACTCAAGATCAAGGTGATGCGGCCCTCATCGACCCCGCCCATTTCATCGACATTGGCGAACCGCCAAGTCTTGATCCGCCCTGCCCGTATCGACGATCCCCGCCGGGACAAAAGCAATTTGAAAGGCTGTTCCGGATCGCGATAGGCCTGATCATACCGGTAGACCAAGGTGTCCTCGCGTCGAACGGCTCCCGGGCCCGTCCGTAGGCTGATCTCGCGGATGATTCCCAGCGCCGTATCCGAAGCGTCGACCCAGGCCGAATCAGCGGAAGCGAGGCTCATTTTGGCGAGCGGCGCCTCGCTCTCGTTCACGCTCGAATCGAAGTCCGAAAGCTCATCCAAGGCCGCCGGAATATTGTCGAATTCATTCCAATCGCTTTGCGCGGCGACCAGCCCCGCCGCGGCCTTGCCCAAAGGCTCCAGGGTATTGGGGAAATCCTCGCCCCCGGCCCGGCGATTATCATCGGTGGCGAATAGGCAAGCGGTGAAGAGCAAGGCCGACAAGGACCAAATCGGCGGTATGCGCCCGGCCACGGTTATGAAAGAGTTCATGGCCGTTTTCCGTGGGTTCTCGGAAAATACTGCAAGGACAGCTGCATGATACCCTCGGGACGCTTGTCTTCTTCGACGAGATCCAGGATTTCTTTGCGGAACCGGTCGATACGCCGGTGAATCTCCTTGCGCGTTTCCGGCCCGACCATCAGCAATAAGGTGGAAACGTGGCGTTGATCGGCGGGAAAGCGGAAAGGCGCTTCGGCCCCGTGCAAAATCCATTCGCGATTGAGACGGCGGACCAAGCTCCCCATGGTGGCGGGCGGCTCGACGAAGCGGCTGGTAACCGCATAATGCCCCGCCGCGTTTTTTTGGATCAACTTCCAATCCAATAGATCGGCGATCATCTTTTTGACGACGCCGGGAGGCAAAGCCGGATCGAGCCATTTTCCCAGGGCCTCGTAATCGCCGGAAAAATCGCCGGCTTCCACGGCGCAGCGAATCAAGGGGTAGCGGTAATCCTGGTAATACTTGGCCAAGGAGGGGCTCAGCCTCGCGAACCGGCTGCGATTCCTGCGGAAAAGAATGTCTTGATAAATGCTTTGACGCGCCTCATCCTGGCGGGTCTGGCCGAAATCGGCCAACAATTGCAAAAACTCGCCCTCCGCCTCGCTCAATCCGAAAGCCCGGCTCATTTTCAAGAGCATGGCCCGGGATAAGGCCCGCTTGCCCTGCACGACGTCGAGCAAATAGCCCGGATTGAGGATGCCGGCGTCGCGCGCGAATTTGCGGTAGGAATACTTGGGGTCGGCTTTTTTGCGCGCCTTAAACGCATGATCCAGAAAGAGCCGAAAATCGTCGTAGGTATAAACGTTCGGAGGCCCCGGGGTTTCGGTGGCGGGCGAAGATGAATCGGAGCGGGGCGGCGGCATGTCTTGGCGAATATGCCACGACTTTCCCGTATAATCAAGCTAAATATCGAAAATCAGATAACAGAACCAGGTCAATATTTTGAAATTATCTGGTTTTTATGCACAAAAAAGAAACCACCTGTAAACTATCCCTTAGACACTTGATAACGGGTTAGGCGATCTGGAAATGGGATTAGCCATCCAAATAGGTTCTCAGGGCATCCAATAATTGCTTGGGTTGAAAAGGTTTCGGCACATAAACCAAGCCTTTGACGAAAATGGCGGATCCCAAATCCATGGGTTCGCTGCCGGTCAAAATGACGGTGCGGCAGGCTTTTTGGCGCAATAAACTCAGCCCCAAATCCAAGCCATCCTGTCCGAAAGTCGTTCTCTCCAGGATGACGCCGTCAAACCCCGGGTCGGAAAACAAGGTTTCCATGCCCGCGGCTTCGATGACTTCATAGCCTGACTTTTCCAGCACCATGCGTGTCATGCGGGCAATGGACGCGTCGGATTCGACCAGGATGAGGCGCTCTCCCCTTCCGTGCGGGGCTTCCTTTTCCGCTTCTTTCGGAATGGCCTTGACCTTCTGGGACGATGCCGGAAAATAAAGCGTGAAGGTGCTGCCCGCCCCCGGCGACGACTCCACCTGGATGCCTCCGTCCAATTGCTGGACGATGCCGTAAACGGTGGATAAGCCAAGCCCGGTTCCGCGGCCCTTGCTTTTGGTGGTGTAGAAGGGCTCGAATAAATGCGATTGGATCTCGGGCGGCATGCCTATGCCTTGATCGCGGACGGAAAGAGCGACGTATTCGCCGGGAGCGGGCTTGAGCGGGGCCTGATCGGGCCAAGGATCGATGACTTGCCGCTGCAGGGAAAGCTGCACCTTGCCGCCTTTTTCCATGGCATCCCGGGCATTGACGACCAGGTTGATCAAGGCCTGCTCGACCAGCCCCCTATCCACCATGGCCACCATGGGTTCGGGCGCCGTCGACAATTCCAATTTGACCGAGGTCGGCAAGAGGCGCGCCAAAAGCTTTTGCAAGTCCTCCAGGAGGGGGCGCATGTCCTGAGCCTTGACCTCCATGCTTTGTTTATGGCTGAAAGACAATAATTGCCGGGTCAGGCCCGATCCTTTTTCGCCGGCTTTGCGTATCTCTTCCGCCAATTCGCGGTTCGGATCCGACTTATCCAGCAAACTCATCAGGAGATCGGCATACCCGTTGATCGCGGTCAGGAGGTTATTGAAATCATGCGCGACGCCCCCCGCCAACCGGCCCAGCGCCTCCATTTTCTGGCTTTGCCTTTTTTGTTCCTCGATCAGGGAGTCGGGCTGGGAGTCGGGGCCGTCATGGGATGAACGCGAGTTTCCGGAAGCATCGGAGGAAGAAGCATGCATGCCCTAAAAGGTATTCAGGGCAAAGCGGATACAAAACCCGCCTGGTGGAGTATTTGTAAATCAAAGGTACGGCAATCGTAAAGCTGACCGACGGATCGCTGGACCGCCGAGACATACCGCTCCTCGCTCAAATACGCTTCGACTTGGGAAACGTCCCCGGCTTTCAGCCTTTCATGCATGAGACGCGCGGCTTCGGCCGACAGGGTGCGGTTCTTCCTTTCCATTTCCAAAGCTTCACGGCAACCCTCCAAGAGGTGGACCGACCTTTCGAAATCCTGGGTGGCGGATTGGGCCGCCCAGGCGGATCGCAAGGCCGTTTCCCGCGCGGCCGCGCGCGCGCGTCTGGCCTCGGCCGGAAGGGTCCCCAGGGGGATGAGATTGAATTTGATCTGGGCGCCGACCGAAGGACCGACGCTCTCATTCAAGGAAATGAGCCCGGCTTGCGAGCGCGTCAGGGCATAATTGTATCCCGCCGACACGCTTAACTTGGGCCACAACTCGGCCAAGGCTTCGCTCCAACCCTCGTCCGCCAATCTTTCGGCCAATCGCGAGCGGCGAATTCCGATGGACGAATCCAGTAGGGTGGATTTCAAGGCGGACAGGTCCCTGGCCGGCGGATCGCCGGGGTCCTGGAAGGTTTGCGCCATGTCTACCTGCGGGTTACTCCGTATCCCCACCCAAAGGCCGAGGGTATGCATGGACGCTATCAAGGACGCCTTGGCCTTGCTTCGGTCGGCTTGCTGGGATAAAAAGTCGGATTCCGCGGCAAGCACCTCTTGCCGGGACACGCCGCCGGAAGCCAGGCGCGCCTGCACCAATTTCAAGCGTTCTTCCGTCAAGGCGGTCAAGGTATCCGCCGCGAGGAATTTTTCCCGGTCCCGGAGGATGGCGTAATAGGCCAGGGCGGTTTGCTCCGCCACGTCGCGTTTGACCTCGCTGACCCTGAGCCGGGCCATGTCGCTTTGCAGCCGGAGGCGTTTGTAGACAGCCGGCGATTTGCCGCCTTCAAAGAGAGTCCAATTGCCGTTTATCCCCGCCGTATAGCCCGTGGTTCGCGCGCCATTGCGAATGGAATCGGCATCGGCGCCCAGGCGGCGCTGGCGGGTGTCTTGGATGCCCTGATTGACCCCGCCGGTCGCATCCACGCTGGGCCAAAATCCCGCCTTCTGCCAGGTTACCTGGGCTTCGACTTGCTTGAAGGATTCGACTTCGGCCAGCACCGCGGCATTCCTGGCCTGCGCCTGCTCTATGGCCTGTTGCAAGCTGATCGGCCACTTTTCCGGGGCCCCTTCCGGGGATTGGGAGAAGGCTTTGGCCGGCAGAATCAGTCCCGCGGCTAGTAATAGCCCCAGGCCCACGGCCCCATGGCCCCGCATCGCGGAAGGCATGGCCGCCGGGTCATTTTCACCGTCATCGCCCGGTTTCGCGGCGGCGACTTTTCCGCCCAGGTATAAGTACATGGCCGGAATGACGTAGAGGGTCAAGACCAAGCTGAATAAGATGCCTCCCACCACGGCTATGCCCATCGGAATACGGCTTTGCGAGCCCGCGCCTAATCCCAAGGCAATGGGCAGAATGCCCAAGCTGGTGGTCAAGCTCGTCATCAGGATGGGCCGAAAACGCGAGGACGACGCGGAAACGATGGCATCGCGAAGGGACAATCCCGCCTCGCGCCTTTGATTGGCGAACTCGACGATGAGAATGCCGTTTTTGGTGACCAGACCGATGAGCATGATGAGACCGATTTCACTGAAAATATTGAGGGTTTGACCCGCGAGCTTCAAGGAAGCCAAGGCCCCGAATAAGGCCAGGGGAACGGTGAGCATGACCGTAAGCGGGTGGCGGAAACTTTCGAATTGCGCCGCCAAGGCTAAATAGACCATGAGCAAGGCCATCAAGAAAGCGAATTGCAAGCTGGATTTGCTCTCGGAAAAGTCGCGGGAAGGCCCGGCCAATTCGGTGCTGAAAATCGGATCCAGGGTTTTCGCGCCGATGCGCTTCATCGCATCGATACCTTCTCCCAGGGTCCGGCCGGGAGCCAAGGCCGCGGACACCGTGGCCGAGACATAACGGTTGGTCCGGTAGAGTTGGGGCGGCCCGCTTTCCTCCTTCAGCCGCACGAGATTGGATAGGGGGATCAACTGGCCGTCCTTATTGCGCACGGGTATGGACAAAAGATCCGAAGGCTCGTCGCGGAAAGACTCGTCGAGAAGGCCGATGACATTGTATTGGCGGCTGTCCATGATGAAATAATCCAGGCGCGGCTCACCATAGGCGAGTTGCAGCGCCTCAGCGACATCGCCCACCGAAGCGCCCAAGGCCCTGGCCCTATCCCTGTCGACTTCCACCCGCAATTGCGGACGATTGAATTTCAGGTTTTCATCCACAACCAGGAAAGTCGGATCCTGCCTGGCTTCCTCGAGGAAACGCGGCAAGGCCTCCCGCAACTTGGCGAAATTCGGCGCCTGGATGACGAATTGCACGGGCAAGCCCGCGCGCGAACCCACCTGGATGGTTTGATCCTGGTTGACGAAGGCCCGCACGTCGGTCAACCGCCGCAATGCCGCCCCCAAATCATCGGCTATGGCTGCCTGGCTTTTCTCGCGTTGCTCCGGATCTTTCAACAGGATGCGGGCGAATCCGCCATTAGCGCCGCCACCCCCTACGAATTGGGGCGATGTCACGGTGAGGATGTCCGCGTCGGGGATGACTTCGGCCATCTTTTTTCCAAGCATGACCATGGTACCGTCCATGGACTCATAGGACGTCCCCTCCGGGGTGCCCGCTATCATGGAAAGCGCATTGCGGTCCTCCATGGGGGCCAATTCGGTTTTCAGGTTCATGAAAAGCCAGACCGTTCCGACCATGGCGCCCAGCAGCAAAAGCACGGCGACGAAACGCACCTTCAGGAAGCCTTCGAGGGTGCGTTGATAACCCGTGACCATGCCTTCGAAAAAAGGTTCGGTGCGCGTATAGAGGGATTTTTTGGCGGGCAATCTCAGAAGCCTCGCCGACAGCATGGGTGTGAGGGTAAGCGATACGAAGGCCGAGATGACCACGGATCCAGCCAAGACGATGCCGAATTCGCGGAATAACCTGCCGGTGAACCCCCCCAGAAAAACGATGGGGAAAAAAATCGCCACCAGGACCACGGTGGTGGCTACGATGGCGAAAAAAATCTCATGCGAACCGCGGAATCCGGCCTCCATGGGCTTTTCACCGCGCTCGATGCGGGCGTAAATCGCTTCCAGCACCACGATGGCGTCGTCGACCACCAAGCCGATGGCCAGCACCAAGGCGAGCAAAGTCAGGACATTGATGGTGAACCCGGCCAGATACATGATGAAGAATCCGCCGACGAGGGAAATGGGAATGGCCAGAGCGGGAATGAGGGCCGTGCGCCAATTGCGGAAAAACAAAAAGAGGACGAGCATCACCAGAATGAAAGCGATGCCGATGGTTTCCCTCACCTCGAGAATGGATCGCTCGATGAAGCGCGTTTGATCGAAACCCAAAGCGATTTTCACGTCTTCGGGGACCTCCCGCTTGAGTTGTTCGAAGCGCTCGTAAAAGACCTTGGCGATGTCCAGGGCATTGGCGCTGGGCTGGCTGATCAAGGCCAGGCCGACCATGGGAACCCCGTTCATCCGGAGAATGGTCCTCTCGTTTTCCGATCCCATGATGACGCGGGCCACGTCGCCCAGGCGGATATTGCCTTCGGGCGACGCCCTGAGCATGACGTGGGCGATGGCTTCGGGCGTGGCCAATTTGCTGGGCGCCATCACCGTCAATTCGACCTGGGGGCCTTCGATGCGGCCGGACGGCAATTGCAAATTGTCCTGCTTCAAGGCCGTGCGCACATCGGAGAGAGTGAGGCCGCGCGCGGATAACTTGAACGGATCCACCAGGATACGCATCGCGTAGGTCCTCTCGCCCCAAATCCTCACTTCGGCCACGCCGGGAATGGTTTCCAGGCGTTCCTTGAGGTTGGTGCCGATGGCGTTCACTTCCAGCAAATCCCGCTTGTCGCTTTGAACCGTCATCACGATGACGGGAAAGGAATTGGCGTCGGCCTTGGCCACGGACGGGGGATCGGCGTCGGCGGGCAATTGCCGGACCACGCGGCTGACGCGATCGCGCACGTCATTGGCGGCGGCGTCCAGGTCCGACTCGATATTGAATTCCACCGTAACCTGGCTGCGTCCTTCGCGGCTGATGGAATTCAAGCTGCGTATGCCGTCGACGCCATTGATGGAGGATTCGATGGGCTCGGTGATTTGGGTCTCGATCACGTCGGCCGAGGCCCCGGAATAATTGGTGGTCACCGTGATGGTCGGAGGGTTGACGGCGGGAAATTCCCGGATTCCGAGAAAGCTGAAGGCGACGCCTCCCAAAACGATGATCACGAAGGACATCACCAAGGTCAGCACCGGCCGGCGGATGCATAAGGCGCTGAAAGTGCCCTGGACGGACTTTTCTTCGGGCGCCATCACTCGACCTGGCCGAGCTGGACGGGCGAACCCGGGCGCAACGCCATGAATCCGGAGGTGATGACGGTGTCACCGGCCTTGACCCCGGACAATAATTGCACCGCCTCGGGCGTGCGGCCGCCCACCTGCACCGGTCGGGGGACGGCCTTGCCCTCCTGGGCCAGAAATACCATGGCGCCCACGCCGCCCATGGCCAGGGCGGAGGGAGGGACTACCAGGGCCGAGTCGCCACCCGCCCCCTTCAGCACCACTTCGGCGAAAGCTCCCGGAAGCAGGCTCACCGCGCCTTTGACATAGGCGCGGACGGCCATGGCCCGGGTATTCGCGTCCAACCGGGGTTCCAAGGCATAGATGTCGGCCATTAAGGTGTCGCTTTGGCCCGTGGCGAGAAAATGCACGGTCATGCCCTGCCTCACCCGCCAGGCTTCCTGTTCAGGCACGGAAAACTCCAGCTTCATCCTGGATAAATCCTGTAAGGTCGTGATGCGCGTTCCGGGTTGGACGAATGATCCGCGGTATAGGGAGAAGAGCCCGGCCCGGCCCGCGAAGGGGGCTTTGACCTGGGTATTGTCCATCTGCGCCTTCAGCAAAGCGACGTCGGCTTCGCTCTGGCTGCGTTCGGCAGCGGCTTGATCGAAATCCTTGGAACTGGCCGCGCCCGCATCGAGTTGCTGCTTGATCCTCGCTTCCTGGGCCAGGGCGAGTTTATGCCGGGCCTGGGCGCGCTGCAAGTTGGCACGCACCTCGGCATCGTCAATTTGCACCATCACCTGGCCGTTTTTAACCGGTTTTCCCTCGGCGAAGCCGATGCTCTCCACGCGCCCGGACGTTTCCGCGCGCAATTCGACTTCCTGGTTGGCCAATAAGGTTCCATTGACGGAGAGCGGAGCCGAAAAGGGTTGCGGACGCAGTATCCTGGCCGATACGGTCGTCGCCGGCATGGCGGGAGGGCCGCCGGCCTTGGAGTCGCCGGGTTTGGCGTTGGCTGATTTAGCGCCTGTCTGGGACGCGTCGGCCGCCTTTTCAGGTTGGCAACCGGCGATCAGGGAAAGGACGGCGAGGGCCAGTATTCTGGCGGAAGAATTGAAGAGGGTCATGTTCGAAACTTAGGAATACCGGAATTCATTTCGACCAGTCACCCAAAGGTGGGTATATTGATTTCATGCGACTTACTCCTCGGTTACCCGCGCTCATTTTTTCGGCCATTTTATTTGGACAAGTGACTGCCCTGATCGGTTGCGGGGAAGATGGAAAAGATGACTCTTCCTTGACCGTTTCCGGCCTGCCCGGAACGCTGAGCGTAGGCGATACGACTTCGGCTTTCACATGCACCAAGGAAGCGCGTAATAGCCTGGGGCGAATCGAAATCCAGAAGTCCTATACCCAGTTTTATTTCGTCAGCGGCGATACGAATGTCATCCGCGTCGTCGACAGCAGGCGCCTTACCGCATTGAAGACGGGGACATCCCTCGTCTATGCTAAGGACAAAGCGAGCACCCTGAGCGGGGATAAAATCGAAATCACCGTGGAGTGATCGGCGCGGACTGGAGCGGATCTAGGCCGGCAAGGGCGGCGGGATATGCGCCCAAAAAACGGCCAACTCGGGAACTTGAACGGCTTGTTTCCACTCGGGAGAACCGGATTTCCAAACCAAGGTTTCCCTCCGCAACCTCCCTTGATCCGTAAGACGCTTGAGGCCGGCTTCATCAAAGGGGCCTTCGGCCTTGCCGTCCAACGATACATGCCAAATGCCGCGGGGCATGGGTGGTGGGCGTTCGCCCGGCGATGAGGGAGTCATTTCCATTTCTCCCGCCATCTGGCGGCCAAGCGCAAGACCGGCGCCCGCTCCGGCGAGGGCACCAGCCATTCCCCCCGGCTGGGCCAAGGCTTCGCCCGCCTTGTCGGCGACATTGAAGCGTAAATAGGCCGTCATGTCGCCTGCGATGGCCATGCCGGTCCGCTTATCCACCACCGCCTCGACTTCAGGGGGCAAGGAAATATTTTCGATCACGATTCGCAGGCAACGCAATCCGAATTCTGAAAATTTGAGCGTGAGCGACGACCGCATTTGATCGGCCAAGGCGAGATAATGGGTCGCCAAATCGAAAGCGCTGATTTTCGCCGCGCCCAAGACCTCGGACAAGCCTTCAACCACCCAGCCCTTGATATGGGCATCCAAATCCTCGCTGTCGACATGGCCAGCCGTCCCCACCAGGCTTTCAAAAAACCGCCGCGCATCCTCGATTTGCCAGGCTATCAGGCCGAATGATCGGATCCTCACCACCCCCAATTCTTGATCCCGCAACAGGATGGGATTGCTGGTCCCCCATTTGCGGTTGATCCTGGCGATGGTATTGATGAAATAGACTTCGGCCTTGAACGGGGACTCGAAGAGGTGTTTCCACCCCTGCAAGGTCGATAATACCGGCAGATTCCGCGTGGACAAGGTATAGGTTCCGGGACCGAAAACGTCGGCCAGCTTTCCCTCGTTGACGAAGATGGCGTTTTGCCCCTCGCGCACCACCAAGGTCGCTCCCATTTTGATCTCGTGGTCATGGCGCTCGAAGCGATGAGCGAGGGAAAATTCATCTTCGAAGGTCCATTGGATGACGTCGATGAATTCGCCTTGAATGTTTTTCCAGATTTCCATGACGGCGCCTCGACCGGTAAGGTTTTAAGGTATCCTCCATTGTGGGCCATTTGCGGGCGCGGGTCCAGTCCTTTCCTTCAGTCAGACGGCGGGGATTTCCTTTTTCCGCCAGAGGAAATACACGGCCGGATAAACCGCCAATTCCAACAAAACCGAGGAGAATACCCCGCCGGCCATGGGCGCGGCGATGCGCTTCATGACATCGCTGCCGGCACCATGCCCGAATAGAATGGGCAAGAGCCCCAGGAATATGACCGCGGCCGTCATGATTTTCGGCCTTACCCTTTGCACCGCGCCGTGTAAAATCGCTTCCCGCAAATCCCGATGGTTTCTCAAACGCCCATCGCGCCGGTAGTCCGAAAAGGACCGGTCGAGATAGAGAAGCATCACCACGCCGGTTTCCGCGTCAAGCCCTCCCAGGGCGATGAGGCCGATCCATACCGCGACCGACATATTGTAATCCAGCAGGTAAAGCAGCCATACCGCTCCGATGAGGGAAAAGGGTATGGCGGCCAAAACCAGCAGGGTCCGCGCGAGGGACTTTGTGTTCAGGAAAAGCAAAAGCACGATGATGAGCAAGGTGATGGGGATGATCCACGCCAAGGTTTGCCGCGATCTTTCCATGGCCGCGAATTCGCCCGATACCGCGAGATCGTAGCCGGCCGGCAAAGGCACCCGGCTTTTCAAAAAATCCCTCGCCTCGCGCGCGTACCCGCCGAGATCCGAAGTTTTCAAATCGACGAAGACCCAGCTATTGGGGCGGGCATCCTCGCTGCGTATGACCATGGGACCTTTGCGAAGGCGGATATCGGCTACCTGGGAAAGGGGGACGAAGGCCGCCGGCTTGCCGTTTCCCGCCAACCACCCTTTCGCGGGCATTTCAACCTGACCCTTCATCGGCAAGGGTATGGGCAATCGGCCCAAAGCTTCGGGACTGTCCCTCAATTCGCGTTGGTAGCGCAAGGCCACCGCGTATCGCTCCAGGCCTTCGATGGTCGTGGTGATGGGCATTCCCCCCACCGCGACTTGCAGGACTTCCTGGATGTCGGCGATATTCACGCCCAGGTTCGCGGCTTCTTCGCGTCGTATTTCAATGTCGAGATAATTGCCCCCCACCGTCCTTTCCGCGAAGGCGGAGGCGGTATGGGGCAAGGTAAGCAGCGCGCTTTCCACCCGCCGTCCCAGCGCCTCGAGCGTATCCAAATCCGGACCGGATATCTTGATTCCGATGGGCGTCTTAATCCCGGTGCTCTGCATGTCGATGCGGTTCTTGATGGGCATGGTCCAGGCATTGGTGAGGCCGGGGAGTTTCAGCGCCTCGTCCATTTCGCGGATCAACCGCTCCGGCGTGGTGCCCGCACGCCATTGATCGCGCGGCTTGAGCCGGATGGTGGTTTCGATCATGTCGAGTCCGGCGGGATCGGTGGCGGTTTCAGCCCGCCCGATTTTACCGAATACCTGATCGACTTCGGGAAAGGAGGCGATGATGGAATCGGTTTTTTCCAACAGGCTTTTGGCCTTGGCTATGCCTATGCCGGGCAAGGTCGTCGGCATGTAAAGCAAGTCGCCTTCGAAAAGCGGAGGCATGAATTCCGATCCCAGCCGCAGGAAAGGCCATGCCGTGACGCCCACGGCCAGAATGGCCGCCATCACGGCCCCGCGCGGGTATTTCAAGGCCGCCTCGGCCAGAGGGCGATAAGCCCATTGCAGGAAGCGGTTGATCGGGTTGACGTTTTCCGCCTTCAACCCGCCGCGGATGAAATAACCGATCAGGATGGGGATGAGGGTAACCGCCAAGATGGCCGAGGCTCCCATGGCATAGGTTTTGGTAAAGGCCAGCGGCTGGAAGAGTTTGCCTTCCTGCCGGCCCAAAACGAAGACGGGAAGAAAGGATACCGTGATCACCAGGAGCGAAAAGAACAGGGCGGGTCCGACTTCCACCGCCGAGTCCGCCACCAATTCCCAGCGATCGCGCCTTTGATCCGCGGGTTTCGCGGCCTCCCTTTCCATGTGCTTGTGGGCGTTTTCGATGAGGATAATGGCGCCGTCGACCATGGCTCCTACGGCGATGGCGATGCCGCCGAGGGACATGATATTGGCGCTGATGCCTTGCGCCCTCATGAGGAGGAAGGCGGCGAGCACGGCCAAGGGCAAGGTGACAACCGCGACCAGGGCGCTCCGGACGTGCAACAGGAAAACGCCACAAACCAAGGCGACCACGGCCATTTCCTCGATGAGCTTGCGGCGCAAATTGCCGGTGGCCTCGCGGATGAGATGGGACCTATCGTAGGTGGGAATGATTTCGACGTCGGGGGGAAGGCCGGATTGCAATTCCTTGAGCTTTTTTTGTACGCCTTCGATGACCCGCAGGGCATTGCCGCCTTGCCGCATCACCACGACGCCTCCGACCACTTCGCCCTCCCCGTCCAGATCGGCAAGGCCCCGTCGCATGGCGGGAGCGACGATGACGCGGCCCACGTCGCCTATCCGCAAGGCGTTTCCGGCTCGCCTGTCGGCGCGCAAAGGCATGGCTTCGATATCGCCCACCCCGCGCAAATAACCCAGGCCGCGTATCATGTACTCCGCTTCCCCCGCCTCGATGACCTCGGCTCCCACGTCGGCGTTGCCGCGCCGCAAGGCCATGGCCACGTCTTCCGGAGTCAGGCCGAAGCCCAGGAGACGGATGGGATCGATTTCGACCAGGTATTGCTTGACATAGCCTCCCAGGGAGGCGATTTCGCTGACGTCTTCCACCGAAGCCAGAGCGGACTTCAAATAAAAGTCCTGCAAGGAACGCAATTCGGCGAGGGAGCGGGTTTTGGAACGCAAGGCGTATTCGTAAACCCAGCCCACTCCCGTGCCGTCGGGCCCCAGGGAAGGATTCACCCCGGCAGGCAAACGGTTCTGGCTGGAGTTGAGGATTTCCAGCACCCGGCTCCGGGCCCAATACAAGTCCGTGCCGTCCTTGAAAATCACGTAAACCAGGGAATAGCCGAAAAACGAATACCCCCGCACGGTTTGCGCACCGGGAACCGCCAGCAGGGAGGTTGTTAACGGGTAAGTTACCTGATCTTCGATGGTGCGCGGGGATTGTCCGCGGTATTCGGCGTATACGATGACCTGGGTATCGCTGAGATCGGGAATGGCGTCTATGGTGGTATGCCGCAACGCCCAAAGCCCGCCCACGAAGATAAGGGCGGCGAGCATCAGCACCAGCACACGGTTGCGGATCGATCCGCGGATGATGGATTCGAGCATAGTCCCTCTTTCCCGCTAGGGCTTAGGTCCGTCTTGGTTTTGCATGGCGTCCACGGCGGCCCGCAAATTGCTTTCGGCGTCGATGAGGAATTGAGATGTCGTCACGACGGCCTCGCCTTCGCGCAAACCCGAAAGCACCTCGACCCGCCCTTCCGCCGACCGGCCGAGTTGCACCTCGCGCGGCCGGAAAAACCCGGGTTCTTCCTCCACCAGCACGATGTTGCGAAGCCCGGAACGGATGACCGACTGCTCGGGAACCGACAAGGCTGGAGATTCCGCCCCGGCGTCCGCCCGCAAATGAATGACAACCAGCATTTCCGGGCGAAGCGGCCTATCCCCGGAATTCTCGACCAGCACGCGCACCTCGCCCGTCCGGGTTTCGGCATTCAGGGTGGGCGATAGGCTGGCCACCGTGCCTGTGAATCTTTCTCCTCCCAAAGCCGGCAATTCGACCTGGGCCGGCATACCGACGCGTATGCCCGGCAAATCGGACTGACTGGCCTGCCCCACCGCATAGACCTTGCTCATGTCGGCGACGCGGAACAGCACCTCGCCGGCTTGCAACGCTTGGCCGCTTTCCAACCTCCGCTCCAGGAGCACCCCCGCGTCAGGCGACTGGATGGGTAGCTGGCGGGAAGGCCGGCCGGTTTTTTCCAAAGCCTCCACCGCCGCCTCCGGTAAGCCCAGATTGATCAACCTTCGCCTGGTGCTGAGGATGAGACTGTCCGCGAATCCGACCTGGCGCCCGTCGGGATCGGCGCCCAGCGCCGCGCGGTATTGCCTGGCCTGCAACCACTCCTCCTGGGTGGCCGCCCATTCCGGGCTGTAGATCCGGGCCAGGACCTCGCCGCCGCGCACCGGATCACCAGGTATCTTTGAAGTTACCTCTTCCGCGTAACCGGCCACCCTGGAGATGAGGGTCGTCACCCGCCCGGGATCGAAGGCGACGGTTCCGTTCAGGCGCAATTCCGATTGCAAGGCCCGCCGCTCGGCGGCCTCGGTACGCACCCCGATGGCGCGTATTTTGTTCGGCGACAGCCTGACCGCCGGGAGTGAGGTAACGTCGGAGTTTCCCACGTCCCGCGATCGCTCCTTGGCGACCGGGACCAAATCCATGCCGCAAATCGGGCATGTCCCCGGGGCGTTTCTCAGGATTTGCGGATGCATGGCGCATTGATACCAGGTTTCCGTTTTTCCTTCCGCCCCAGACGTCTCCTGTTCATGCGAGGGGTGGGCGGGGAGGGCGCCCTCCGGATCGGCCTTTTGTCTGCAGGCCAAGCCCGCCATTAGGACGAGGAGCGTGGCGAGTAAGCGATGGGTGGAGTTCATGGAAGCGCCTCTTTTCCGGGGTTTTTATCCGCCGTCACCTGGTAAGGATCCCAGCCTACGGCATAAGCGAGATCGGACAAGGCCAGCAAATGTTCGGCCTTCACGAGCAGGGCTTCTTCCCTCACCTTCCTGGCTTCGCGAAAGGACAATAGGGCCAGGCTCAGATTCGCACGGCCATTGGCGAAGGCCGTGAGGCTCGACCGCAAGGCCTGTTCGGCCAAAGGCAGGCGGCGCTTTTCCAATAGGTTCAACCGTCGCCAGGCGGATTGGACGTCGGTATAGGATTTTTCGACGGCCTGGGTCACCGCAAGACGATTCGAGGCCAGCTTCCATTCCTCCCGGCGGCGGGCGGCTTCGGCTTCCCGGACGCTGGCGCGCCAAGCCGTCAGGTTCCATGGCACCCAGGTGGCCTTGAAGCCTATCATCAGGCTCCAATCATCCCGGGTGGTCTCCAACCTGTCCTTGTACATGCCGCGGACCATGACGTCGGGCCATATCGCCTTTTTACGGGAAACGATTTCCGCCGCTTCCGCGTCCACCGACAGCCGCATGCTTTCCAATTCGGGATGACGTTCCAAGGCCGTTTTTTTCAGGCTATCCAGGCCGCCCGGCAGGGGCCGCGGATGCCATTCCATGGCGGTGTCTCCCAGCCTTCGGGAGAGGGAGTCCGAGGGCAGGTTGATAAGGCGGGCCAGCACACCCCGCGCATTTTCAGCCTGGGCTTCCAATTCGACGGCTTCTCCCTCCAATTCCGCCAATTCGCCTTCGGCTTGCAAGACTTCGGCTTGAATCCCTTCGCCCGCTTCATACCTCGTCCTCGCGCCCGCTAAAAGGGTTTGCGCGTCACGGCCCGCATCGCGGTTGATACGCAGGCGCCCCCAAGCGGTTATCCATTGGGCATAGGCCCCGCCCAGGGCACGCGCCAGGGCCATGGCCTCGGTTTTCGTTTTCATTTCCAGCGCCTGGCCCCGCAAATGCATGGGCTCGGCGAGGGACGTTAATTTTCCGGGCCAGGGCACACTTTGTTGGACGGAGTAATCGATTTCCATCTGATCCCGCAGCGGATTGGGAAAAGAGGCTATGGGCGCCTGGTAAAATTCCACCCCGATATCGGGCGCGTCCCAATTCCCATGGTGGTCTCCCAAGGCATGCATGGCTCCCGCTTCCATTTCCGCGGCTTGCAAATCGGGATTCCCTTGTAGGGCTAAAACCATCAGATCCCGCAACGGTTGCGGCGGATACTCCGGAATGGTTTCCTGCGCGAAGGATGAAAAGGCCAAGGCGACTACCGCCAGGCCGGCGCCAGGATAATGGACCCAAGCATATTGCATTTGACCTCCCGAAGCCGCGGTGAAATACCCGGCGAAATGATCCGGCGATATCCCGCGGAAAAGCGCCGGGATTTGCCGCTTAGCGTTTATTCGATGGGGGATTAGCGGGAGGAGATCAACACAAAATTCGACGGGTCACCAAATAGCGGGGCGGCCCATGGAAAATTTCCGCCGGAGCGGTAAGACCGGACAGGACGCGGGAAGGCAAAGCTATGCCTTGTTGCGCCGGATAAAAAACCGGCGAGGTAAAAAAGAAATCCGACAACGCCCCGGCAGGCGCCGGAGCATTCGCCTTTTCGGTTATCGCCGGTCCCTGGCAACAACCCGGATGGGAGGATGAACCGGATTGCAAACCACCCGCCGGAGAGGAGGCTACGGGATTTTCGGCGGGCTGGGATTTCACGCAGCAAGCATGCTCTCCTGAACCCGGTACCGGACTCGCGACGGAGGCTTGGGCTTGGAAGTGATGGCCCTCCAAGGCCAAAATGGCGCAGCAGCAAGGCATGCCCTGGGAAATGGCCCAAAGGACCGCCAGCATCCAAATCGCCGCCTTGCGCATGGTATTAATATACCACGCCCTTAACCTGAAACGGTCATGGTTTTGACAAGGGTGTCCGGGACCTTGACGGAGGAGAAGCTATCCGACCAGGAATCGGAAAAGGCTTCGATACCTTGCAGGAATTCAAAGAAATTCCCGCTTAGGGTGACCCTATCCACGGGCCTTACCTTTTGGCCGCCTTCCACGAGGAAACCCTGGGCCCCGATGGAAATTTCCCCGGAAACCGAAGAGCAACCCGATCCGCCTTCGAGCTTCACCACGTAAAAGCAGCGGGGATAGGCCGCGAGCAAATCCTCGAGGCGGCTGGAACCTTGGGGGATCACGTAATTGGCAAAACCCGTGCCCGCCTTGCCGGAATAGCCGCGCGAGCCCGTGCCGGTGGGAGCGACCCCTTCCTTGGCCGCCGATTCCAGGTTGTAGAGGTAGGTCAGCAGGACGCCGTTTTCGACGATGGGCAGGGGCCGGGTAGCGACGCCTTCGCTGTCGAATAAATGCGAGCCCGGCCATTCGGGCAAATGGGGTTGGCTCGATAATTGAAAAAAGGCTGGCGCGATGCGCTGCCCGATTTTCCCCGCTAACCGCGACTGCCCTTTTTGCACGGCATCGGCGAAAAACGGCGAGGAAAACATGCCGAAAAGCTGGGGCGCCACGCGATTGGAAAAGACGATGGGATAATTCCCGGAAGGCAAGGGTTCCGCCCCCAACAACTCCACGGCCCGCTCCACCGCGCGCCGCGCGATTTCAGAAGCGTCAAATCCGAAATGGCGTCCGCCGCGGTTGAAGGCGCCCATTTTTTTCTGCTCGCCTTGCGCGGCGGTCACGCCCACTCCCGCCGAGATGGAAGCTCCCCGCGCCGAATAATCGACGCCGAGGCTATTGCGTATCCAGGTGCGGCCGGAGGATCGGCCGGCGCCGAGATAGGGGATATTGTCGATGCGTTCATCCAGCGGCTTGACCTGTGCCTCCAATTCCAGGCAAAAGACCTTCATCTCCTCCATGCTCACCTTTTCCAAAGCGGGATCGAGGCTTTTCAAGTCGATGGCCGGCAAGGTCTGCGCCTGGGGCAAGGTGATATTGACTTCGTCGGTCAAGCGGGTATGGCTCCAGGCATCGCGCACGGTTTGAAGGATGGCGTCGGCGGTGAATCTTTCGGTGAAGGCGTATCCCGGCCGCTTGCCCCGGAACAGGCGCACTCCCAGGCCGCGGCTATGGCTGATTTCGGTGCTTTTGACCTTGCCTTCGAACAATTCCAAGCCCAGGCTTTCGCTCTCGCCCGCCAAGGCGTCGAAAGCGTCGGCTCCGATTTTGCGGGTCTCGTCGCATAGAAACGCGAGCGCCTCTTCCGGCTTCATCGACTCGGCGGACATCAACGTCCCCCCACCAGGATGCCGTCCACCTTGATGGTGGGCTGGCCCACGGTAACCGGCACATGACCTGAGCTCGCGCCGCACATGCCGGCGGCGATTTCCAAATCCTTTCCGACCATGGAAATGCGGGGCAGGATTTCCGGCCCTTTGCCGATGAGGGTCGCTCCCCGCACCGGTTCCGTAACCTTACCATGACGTATCAGCCATCCCTCCTCGACCGCGAAATTGAATTCGCCGGTGGCCGGATTCACCGATCCGCCGCCCATTTTGCGGGCGTACAACCCCTCCTCCACCGTGGCCAGCATGGTTTCCAGATCACTGTCGCCCGCGGCGATATAGGTATTCCGCATGCGGGCAACCGGCGCGTACTGGTAGCTTTCGCGCCGGCCCGATCCGGTGCGGGGGGCGCCCGTCTCGCGCTCGCCCACCTTGTCGCTCATATAGGCCTTGAGTATCCCTTTTTCGATGAGGACCGTTTTTTGCACAGGCAAGCCTTCGTCGTCGATATTGATCGATCCCCAGGAGTTCTCGATAGTCCCGTCGTCCACGGCGGTGACCGCGCTATGGGCTATGGCCTCGCCGACCTTGCCCGCGAAGGGCGTGGCCTTGCGCCTCACGGCGTCGGTTTCCAGCAAATGCCCGCAGGCCTCGTGGAAAATCACCCCGCCGAAGCCGCTGCCCATGATGACCGGCATTTTGCCGCCTTTGACATAGCCGGCCTTGAGCATGAGCACGGCCCTTTCGGCCGCCGTTTTGGCGAGGGCGGCCACATCCAGAGCGGTGAAGAACTCGAATCCCCTCATGGCGCCGGGACTTTCGGTGGCGACGAAGATTTCCCCTTTGTCCTCGGCGGTGACGCTCACGGAAAACCGGCAACGGGTGCGCGTATCATTGACCCACAATCCCTCGCTATTGGCGATGAGGACTTGGGTGACCATGTCGGCGGCGCGGGCGTTGACCTGGGTGATTTTGTCGGAATAGGCGCGTCCCGCGGCGTCGGCGGCACGGAGCAATTCCAGTTTACGATCCTGTCCGATGCGGCGGGGATCGTCGGTGATGACATGGCGGTTTTGAAGGACCGTCCCCGATAGGTGGAGGGAAGGTAAACCCGTCGCGCCCCCCGCCGCCCACCCGCCCCGGGTGACCGCGAGGCTGTCGATGAGGCGGATGAGATGCTCCTCGCTGTCGCTGGAGGTATGCGCATAGAGCACTTCGCCGCCGAAGAGCAGCCTCAAACCGATGCCGTAATCGGTACCGGCCGTGGCCGATTCCACCTTCCTATCCTTGAAGGTGACGGAGGCATTGCGCGTTTCCTCTTCAAAGACCTCGACGAAGTCGGCGCCGCGGTCGCGGCCGGCTTGCAGGATGCGTTCGGCTTTTTGCTTATCCATTTCCATCCACCCCTATTCCGCACGATGCGGGCTTTCCCTTTGTTCCTATTATAGCAAGCCGGGCGCGGCGCGCAATCGCCCGCCTCCTACCCGCGCGCAGGCGGGAATCCCCGACCCGGGGGAAGTAACTTAAATGATACTGTAACGGTGGTAAGCCCCCGGCGGAGACTTCAGGTATTGCCGGGAAAAATCCGGTCGATGTGGCCGTGCACCTGATCGCCGCCGTCATGTCCGTTGGAATCCGCCTGGCCGGGAAGGCCGGGGTCGTCCAGTCCTTGGAACTGGTTTTGCCGGATCGCGGTCAAAACCTCGTCCAGCTTCTGTTTGGCATGGGCGGTCGAAACCTTGATCAGGCCGAGATTGGTGCGATCGTCGAAAACCAGCAATAGGATGACGTCCTCGTCCATCATGGCGATATGGACATTTTCTTTGGCGCCTTGGTGGAACATCACCGAAAACTCGGTCTCGCCGATCAAGTGGGCGATGGCGCGTGTCGAGGCGAAACTTCCCGCGGCCAGAGCGGCCAGCGAGGTCACATCCATCTGCGGCGAAAACCCGACTTGCGCCACCAGATTTCCGTCCTTGTGGATGAGCAAGGCATTGGACGCCGCGCTTTCGGTCAATACGTGCGAGAGGACTTTTTGAATCCTCTCGACGTCCTCCTTGAAGAGGACAAAATCGCTCATCGGTTATTTGTCCTTTTTGAAGAGGCCGTCGAAGAACCCCTTCTTCTTTTCACTGGGCAAGGGCAGCTTGCGCGTTTTGAAGCTGTCGTCGCGTTGCATGTCTTCATAAGTCGAAACGATGCCGCCATGATTATCCGCTCCTCCACGGCCCGGCGCGCCCAGAGGTGGCATGGGAGACGGACCGCCGCCAAGACCGGGATGAAAACCCCCCGGATTTCCGTAAGCGGGAGGAGGCTGTCCTTGCTGGTCCCGGTTTGGATTGGGACCGGGAGAAGGCATGGGAGGCAATCCACCGAAAGGACTCGAGCTAGGAGGCGGCATATTGCCGAGATTTCCCATTCCGGGATAAGACTCTCCCACATCGCGTCCGAAGTCTTTGTTCGGCCCGGGAGGAGCGAAACCCCCGCTAGCCGGACCAGGAGCGCCGAAAGGCGAAGGCGTCGCCATCGGAGGTTGCGGGGCGAAACCCGGCTGCTGCGGCTTACCCGGCATTTGGCCCATGGGATTGGGCGGAGGGTTGCCGAAGGGGGAATTACCCATGGGCGCAGCGGGGGGAGCGCCAAAGGGAGAAGGTGGTTTGGGCGCCATGGGCCCGGGTCCTTGACCGAAGCCCTCGACTTGGGGAGCAACTGGAATATGGCCGCCGCCAAAGGGATTGGGATTGGCCGGAGGGCCCCCGAACGGAGAAGGCTGCGGTGGAGGCGGTGCGAATGGGCGTTGGCCTCCCGGTCCAGCCGGGTTAGGTGAGCCAAACCCCGTTCCACCGGGAGGATTCATCCCCGGCCCGGGCTGCTGGACGGGATTGGGGGGAGAAGGATGGCCGAATGCGCCCCCGAAAGGATTGCCGCCGCCGGGTGCCGAGGCGAACGGAGAAGGCGAAGGAGGCGCCGGGGAAGGTGGGGGCGGAAAACCCGACGGAGCCTGGTGGCCGAAGGGTGAGGGCGGAGGCGTAAAGCCGCCGGCCGGTTTGCCCTGGAATGGATTGGAAGACGGGGTCTGGAATGGGGAAACCGGAGGGGCGGGAGGAAATCCGCCCGGGGTTTGGCTTAAAGGCGCGGGGCTCGCCGGCATCCTGGGCGCCGGAGCGGCGGGAGGCGCCGGCCTGGGCGGCGTCGGTATGGCTCCGGTGGCGGGCGAACCGGCCGGACGGCGGGAACCCTGGAAACCGGAATACTTGGCGTTGAATTTGTCGATAACCGATTTGCCGATGCCCTTGAGGGTGGTGAAAACGCCCACGCCCGTGCTGGCGACGGCCTCGAAATACGGCATGCCGTACTTGTTCAACAAGGAATTCAATTGTTCGATGGAGTAGACATTGGGCAAGTCGCGCTTATTGAATTGCAAAACCACCGGAATGGTTTCGATGCTATGGCCGTATTCGCGTAGGTTTTCCTGCAGGTTTTGAAAGCTTTCGAGGTTTTCCTGCAATTTGTCGGCCTGGGAATCCACCACGAAAACCACGCCGTCCACTCCGCGCAAAACCAGCTTGCGGGTGGCATTGTAATAGACCTGGCCGGGGACCGTATAGAGCTGGAACTTGGTCGCGAATCCCTTGATGCTGCCCAAATCCAGGGGCAGAAAATCGAAAAACAAGGTGCGGTCGGTTTCCGTGGCGAGGGAGACCATCTCGCTTTTGTCTTTGTCGGGAATCTTGCGATGGATGATCTGCAGATTGGTGGTCTTGCCGGAAAGTCCGGGACCGTAGTAAACGATCTTGCAGCTTATCTCTCGCGTAGCGTAATTGATCGATGCCACGGTTGCCTCTTTAACGTCCTACTTGATGAGCGGGCTGACCTGGGCGATTTCCACCCGGATGAGTCCCGTGTTTGCCTGATTGTCCGCCATGACCACCAGATAACCCAGTTCAACGGATTGTACGAAAAATTTGCCGTCGGTGGCCTCGATCATGGTCTGCATCAGGGAACCCGCTTCGATTTTGTCCACGATGCGGTTGGCGACCTGCTGTATCGACACGATAAGGGCGCTGATGAAATCCGAGGGCACCGAGGTCCGGAAGTGGGAAACGATCTCCAGGCCGTCATGGCTGACGATGCTGGAACCCTTGACCCCCTTTATCTGGTTAATGCGCTCCAATAGAGTCAGCACGGCGTCATCCCTTCAACCATTTCCTGTCACGTAACACGCGTGACACGGCGCCCGCCGCGCGATCGCAGCGAATGCGAAACAAATCGTAACTCCCCTTGGCTCCACTGACCAACAAAAAAAACCTTCCCGTCTTCTCCAGATTTTGCACCAGCAGGAACCTGTCGCCCAAGTAAGCGACTTGGTGATCCATGACCGGCGCACCCAGTCCCGCCAACTGGCGGGCGCAATCCAGATAATGATACAGTAGGTAGGCCCCCTCAGTCTCTAAGTAAATGTGGGTCTCCTCGCCCCGCGCGACGACCCAGCCCTGCTCGTCGAGCAATAGGGCTCCGTCGATGCCGTTGACCAGGCTTAAATAGCTGAGCAAATCATCGAGATCCGCGCTTTCAGCCAATTTGTTGATGTCCATGGCCGAACGATCCGCTTCAGCTTGCGCCATCGCGTTCTCCCCCCTGGGCGGCCAACTGGGTGGACCGCTTGTTAAAAAGGGTTTCCGTGCGCACGATGGTGATGAGGGATTGGTTGAGGGGTCCCGTTATCAGGCCGCAATGGAAATTTCCATGGTGCAGGGTCGTGGCGGTCATCCTGGCGAAGGAAAAACAGGTCTTTAAAATCCTGCCCCCCTCCAATCCTGAAATGGCGCCGTCCAGGGCAATGGGTAAGACCTTGGGCAATTCCGAAACCGCGGCGTCCGCTTGTTCCTCCCTGACCTCCTTGCGGCTATTCCCGTTCATGTCTTCCCACAGCACAAAAGCCCGGTTGCCGGGATCTTGCAAAACGGATTGAAACGGCATCAAATCCACGTCCACCGAGGCTCGGGCATCACGTCCGTAACGGGAGGAACGCGCTTCGAAATGCGATTTTCCCGCATCCCCCGCCGGCTCGACCGGAACTTTCGGCTCGGGAAGGGAAACCGGAGACGCGTGGGATATGGGCGTCGCGGCCTCTTGTTTTGCCGCGGGAACCGAAACGGGAGGATCCTGCGACAACTCGGCGTGAATCGCGGCTTGAAGCAGGGACAAGGCTACGATATCACCGGGGTTTTCCTCCAGGTGGGCGACCAAACGGGCTTTGACGCTGCCGTAAACATGGGTCTCGATATCGATTTGGCTTTGCAGATACAGAGCGATTTGCCGGGTCGGACCATCCTTATCGCCCTGGAGGGTTTGAATGGCATGGCTGGCCAATTCATGGCGTCCGGAACGGATCATCAGGCAGACATAGGCCAGGTTGGGGCTGCTTTGGATGAGGTTCCGGCATTCCGGATCCTGTTCCAGGACTTGCGCTGCGTCGCTAACTTCGCCGGGATTGTGCATGGGCGTGCTCTTGGTTTCTTTTCAGGTCAAAAGGGTCGTCATCTTTGCGCCGGGTTTCCGGTACGGGAAAGATGCTCGACAACCAGGATAGCGTCATTATTCCGTAGGATGGAGGACTCCGCTCGGGTTCTCGGCGTATTCATCCCATCGCTGCCGGCCTGGTGCAAGAGCCAGGCCGCCGCCAACCGGAAGACGAGGGCGCCGGTAATGATTAAGGATGAAATGCCCAAGACCAATCCCGTTTTTTGATCGCGTTCGGCGCGCGGATCGGCCATCGGGACCGTTTCCGCCTGCGGGACTCCGCCTTCGCGTGGCAAGATGCAGCCCGATTCCCATAAATTAACCACGCATTCATGGAGGCGAAAACTTCCGAAAGGGAGTCTTTTCACCAGGGCGGGCATAGGCGTTTCACCATCGATTAATTCGAAGACGCGCTGCTCCCAGGGATCTTCCGAAACGCAGGGCAAATCCCCCTTGAGAAAAACCGTTTGGCTATCGGCGATTTTTTCCCGCAGGCGCGGCCACTCGTCGATGCGGCGCATGCCCTCCATGCACGCGAATTCGGTGCTGATCCGTATTTGAGCCGCGCCCGTCGACATGCCTTTTTGGGTGGTGCCGAATTCATAATTCCCGGAGGTCCAGGTGAACAAGTCGCAGACCATGTCTTCCGAAGCGATAGCCAAGAGGCTTTCGCGCTCTTCCTCGACGAGCAGCCCTTTGGCGATGAGGGTGGCCAGCAAGGGCCGATTCATATTGACGGATACGGCCTCCAAATCGGCCATCTCCCTGGCACCGATGCGGCCATCTTCGACCAGGATTTGGCGGATACGGGTTTCCGGCGTCTGGCCGCCCACCTTGACCCCGAGGATATTTCCTTGCGAAATCGCCAATTCCGCCGTTTCCGAGCTTGAAGTAAGCAACAGGGTTCCGGTTTTGCGTTGCTGCATGAGCAATTGCAGCAAATCGGCCAGGGAGAAATCCTTGAGATCGCCTTGAAGTATCACAATTCGAAATCCTTCCTGCGGCCGGCCACCAGGCTTTTGCCTCCCGGCAAATAGGTGAAGGCATTATAAACCAGGTAAATCGCGAGCAGGGGTATCCAGGGAAAATACGCAAAGACGCCCATGACGCTGACCGGATACTCCATCAAGGGATGCCCGACCTGCAGGAGCAAGACCCAGCAGGAGATGGCCATCGCCAACCAGATATAGGGCATTCCGCCCAGGCCCAGGTAGAGATCGCCCAGGCCGGGCAAAACCGTATTCAACCCGCGGTAAGCGGCGCGATGCACCGCCTTGCCCCGTTGGTGCAGCCTGAGCACCAATTCCTCGCGCAAACGCAAATCGTTTACGCCGACGATGGATTTATAACACCATTCGCAATGAACGCCTTTCCGGCAATTGCGGCACATGACCTTGCCGCATATCTTGCAATGGAAAATGGTTTTGCCGGAAAAGACCTGGGAATATTGTTTTTGACGCAGGGACAAAGCGAGCAAACAGAAGAATGTCAAAGCCAAAATCGCCCAAGCCGGAACGGTCAATAATCCGCTGGCGAATTCCTCCTTGAGAAAACCGAGCGACAAGAATTCCCCAGCCAGAGGCGCCATGGCCATTTGCAGGCGCGGCATGGGATCCATGGATCGGCGCAAACCCGGGGTTTGCTGGAAGGATTCGTCGTTCTGACGCAGGAACAGGGTCAAATATCCCGCATCGGCGTCGGCAGCCCTGTCCAATCTTTGCTTGTGGGTATCGGAGCGATTCTGAAACAAGGCCGCCTGACTGGCATTGAACCAGGTTTCCACCCAGGTGGGCGCGGCTTTCATGGCTTTGAGATACCCGCTTTCCGCCGCCGGATAATCTTCCAGGGCCAAGGCCAGGTTTCCCTTTTCCAAAAGGATGAAGGGATGGCCGGGAGCCTTGCTTTCCAAGGAATCCAAAATGGTTTCCGCCCGCTGGGTATTCCCCATTTTGCGGTATTGCAAGGCCAGGCCCATGCTGCGGTAAAACCCATCGGTTTCTTTTTCCGGGTGGTAACTCGCCAGTTCCTGCATCAAATGCGGGTCGAAACCATTTTCATACGCCCAATGGTATTGATGGATGCCTTCTTTCGGATCCAAATGCCTTAAGAGCGCTTTCTCCACCGCCAAGGCGAAGGGCAAAGCCAGTAAGCCGAGCAATAGCAGGCGAAGCAATCCCCTTTCCGAGGGATTGGCCGGCTTCCACAGGACGAGGCAGAGAGGAGCCGCCAGAAAAGCAAGGCCGACCCCAGCCACCCACGGGCTCAAGACCAGCAAGGCGATAGCCGCGTAGCGCCAAGGCAAGTCCACGACATGCGGTAATTTTTCGGCCCATAAGTGAGTGGAATAAGTGAAATAGCGCAATGACAATGCCAGCAGGAGGAATAAACCCAGCCCTTGTAAAACCAGTCGTATCCCATGCATGACATTGTAGAGAAAAGGCCATCCATTATGGTAATACCGCATCAGGCTCCCGATGGCGGCGACCTTTTCCCACATGGCCCCCATATCCCATGCCCAAGGCGGCGATGCGGTCAACATGGTTTCCAGACGGGCGGCGGAATTCCACGGCGACAAGGGATCCAGCCTTTCGGCAAAATCGATGCGTGCCTGGGCCGAAGGCAGGCGCTTGGCCTTCCATTCCATGCGGGCATGCAGCAAGGCTATCTTGGCGTAATCGGGCAGGCGCAAATACCCTTCCCTCAGCATTTCCCTTTCCAGCAAGCCCTGCCATCGCAGGGCGAGGTGATTGCGTCCGGATTGCAGGAAGACTTGCACGCCTTCAAAAAGAAAACCCGGATGTCCTTGCCCTTGAAGCGCCGCCTGGGAAAGCAACTCTTCCGCTCCCGACGGCCCCACCAGCGCCGGCAAGGCCAGCGCACGGGCCACCGTCACCCAACCTTTTGACAGGCCATCGCTTTTATCCAAGCCGAGCGATTCATGGAGGGCGGCCCTATCCGCCGGATCCTTGCCTTGAAATAAAAGCCGGGTTCCCGGCAAACGTTTTTCGATTTCCAGTCGCGCCTGTACGGCGGCTTTCCAGTCCTGGATAGGAAAGGAGTATTCCCCGCCTTGGGACGTGGAAAAAAAGAAAGCCCATGAAGCGGCGGAAATCGATAGGAAACGCGATAAGCGGCTGGGCATGGGTACTCGTTTTTTCATGAATTCGGCCTAAGCCCGTATTTTTCGATTTTCCTATAAAGCGTGGAGATATCCAAGCCCAGGATGCGCGCCGCTTTGGGTTTCTGCCATTGGTATTGGCTCAGTATCCAGTGGATATAGGCTTTTTCCAATTCGACGATGGCAGGCGGAGGGATTTCTCCATCGCGCGCGTCCAATCCGAAAAGCGCATCATCCGACGGGCTTTCCGTCGCGTCGCCGGGCTCCGGAAGCGTTTTGCCCGGCAAGGCGCTGCCCGCGCCGCCTGCCGGCAGACGCGTTTCCAATTCGAGGTTTTCAATCACGTCGCCGGGCGCAAAGGCGATGGCTCTCTCGACGGCGTTTTCCAGTTGGCGCACATTACCGGGCCAGGAAAACGAAAGAATGTCCCTCAGAGCCGACGGCGAGTAGGTCTTTCGGCCTCCCGATTTGCGGGAGAGAAAATGATTGGCCAATAAAACCACGTCTTCTCCTCTCTCCTTCAGGCGGGGAGTATGCAGGCGCAGGACATTGAGGCGGTAAAAAAGATCTTCGCGGAAACGGCCCTTTTCGACCGCCGTTTCCAAATCGACATTGGTGGCGGCCAAAAGACGTACGTCGATTTTGCGCGGCTCGGTGCCTCCCACGGGGGTGATTTCCTTTTCCTGCAATACCCGCAACAATTTGACCTGGGTCATGAGCGGCATGTCGCCGATTTCATCCAGGAAAAGCGTGCCTCCGTGAGCGACCTGGAATAGCCCCACTTTGTCGGCATAAGCCGAGGTAAACGCGCCTTTCACATGCCCGAACAATTCGCTCTCCAACAGGCTTTCCGAAAGCGCGGAACAATTGACCGCCACGAACGATTTTTCCGACCGCAGGGATTTCTGGTGGATGAGTTTGGCCACCACCTCCTTGCCCGTGCCCGACTCGCCGGTAATCAATACCGTGCTTTCGGATGTGGCGACCGCGTCTATCAAGGACTTGAGCTTGGCCATGGCCTCGCTTTGCCCCACGAGTTCCACCGTAGCCTTGCGCCTGAGTTTTTCTTTGAGCTCCCGGTTCTCACTCTCCAGGGCCCGCGTCGCCATCGCCTTCTCGACCACCTTGCCGAGGAAGACCATTTCAAAGGGTTTCTGGATGAAATCGAAAGCCCCCAGCTTGACCGCTTCCACGGCTTTTTCCACGGTGCCATAAGCCGTCATGACGATGACGGGCAAGGATGGGAAACGGGCCAATAGGTTGCGCAGCAAATCAAGGCCCGACTCCTGACCGAGGGAAAGATCGATCATGGCCATGGCGGGCTCGGGTTTTTCCAGGAAAGCGTGGGCGGAGCGAAGGTTATGGGCTATTTCCACGGCATAGCCGCGGCGCTCGAAAAAAACCTCGAGCAAGCTGCATAACGAGACCTCGTCGTCCACCACCAAAATGCGCGGCTTCATGCCGAGTCATTATGCCACAAATAAAAACCGCCGTCCCGTTCCGGAACCGCGGTGATTGGAAAACCCGAAGATGATTAGGCGAGTGGGAAAGAGGCCCATTTCCCCCACCCCAGCCTAAAACGGAGCGGTTAGCCCAAGGAAATCGATCCTAAGGCTGAAATTCAGGCTTTAGCGAGCTTATTGATGAAAAGATGGATTTTACGCTTGTAATTCCCGGCGGAATTAGCGGTGAATCCACCCTGTCCCTTACGGGCGGCCTTGTCCAATAAAGCGAAAAAATTGGGAATTTCCGCCTGAGCGGCGGCGACGGTCGTCGATGCCCGCAGTTTTTTCAGGCTGGTACGAATTTCCGAGCGCACGGCTTTATTCACCTTGCGGGCTTTTTCACTGGTCTTGATGCGTTTTTCAGCTGATTTTACCGTGGGCAATTGGGGCCTCCATAACCGAAGTGGGGGGCTAAAGTAGCCATTTTAAAAAATACCGTAAACCCCGAAAAGACCGGCAATCGGGTTGAGAATGGGCCTCCAAATGGCAAACCACCACGCCAAGGGACCGCCGGGCAAAAGGCTGCTCCACAAAATGATGATGATAAGCGGGTAAAGACCGAAGCGGGCCGAGGCCATATCCCAACGCAAAGCGGTTTTTTTGGACAAAACCAGGGTCAAAGCCTTGGAGCCATCCAAAGGAAAGACCGGCAAGAGGTTAAAAACGGCTAAAGCGAAATTCATGGTGATAAAGGTGGAAATCAGGCGGTGCCAACCCAAATCCATGGTGCCAAGGCTCATGAGGGCATAGCCGCCGCAGGCTAAAACCGCGAGCACGAGATTCGAAATCGGGCCGGCCAGGGCGACCAAGGACATATCCCGGCTGGGATTGCCGAGATTATTCGGGTTGACCGGCACTGGTTTGGCCCATCCAATGGGGGCAAAAAGGATCATCAAGGTGCCTACGATATCGAAATGGGCCATGGGATTCAGGGTCAGCCGGCCCTCGCGCGCGGCGGTGTCGTCCCCTAACCGGAAAGCCGTCCAGGCATGCGCGGCTTCGTGGATGGAAAGGGAAACCGTAATCGCGAACAAGCGCAATAAGACATCGGACATTTCAGACATGGGACACTTTCACGGCTCTTCGACTTCGCTTGAATGGTAATAAGGGCAAAGGCCCGGCCCTTAGGGCCGAGGCCTTAAGTCCGGCAGGAATTCCCGTAACGGCGCTAATTCCTCGAAATCCTGCGCCAGCAATGCCATGACCTCGCCTAATAAATACAGGGATCCGCAGACGATGACCACCCGATGCTCCCCAGCGGTCCGCAAGGCTGCCAATAATGCCTCCCTTTGCATGGGCAAAGGTTCGCCGAATGGGTTGGATGCGGGCTTCCAGGCCCGGGGATAGGTTTCCCAGAGCGGTAAAAGTCGAATTTCCCCTTCCGCCCCCAGTAAGCCCAAGGCCTCGTCCACCGGTTTATCGGCCATCATGGCGAAGAGAAAAAGGCGGGCCTTTCCAGGAAAGCGCAAGCGCAGGGTCTCAACCAAGGCCAGTAATCCATGGCTATTGTGGGCGCCGTCCAGGACCAGCGGGGCGTGACCGGGCAGGTTCAATACCTGGGTGCGTCCCGGGGGAAGCGCTTTTTGCAAATAGGGGACGAGGTTTTCTCCGGCAGGCAAGGGTCCGCGCAGAAAAGCTTCGCAAGCCAGACAGGCCAAAACCAGATTTTCGCCTTGATGATGTTCCGGGCGCAAATCCGCCGGCAACCTGATCTCGGAATGAATTCCGGGCCATATCCATTGATCCTGATCCCATTTACCGGGATAATTCTCGGCGCGGAAAACCGGACAATTCCAGGCTTTCGCCTGAGCCAATAATCCGTCGATGAGTCCGGCCTTTTGCTCGGCGACTACCATCGGTATCCCGGGCTTGAGGATGGCGGCTTTTTCGGCGAAGATGGCGGGCAAGGTCGACCCCAATTGGGCCATGTGATCCATGGCCACCGGCGTAATCACCGTGACCTCGGGTAAAACCGCATTGGTCGCGTCCAGGCGCCCGCCCAAACCGGTTTCCAAAACCACCGCTTCGCAACGCATGGCCTTGAAATGCCATAGCGCCATGGCGGTGGCGATTTCGAAGTAGGTCGCGCCGGCATCGCGGCAATAGGCCCCGTACTCCCGTAAAAATCCGCTGACGGCCGAGCGGGGAATGGGCTCGCCATCCACCCGTATCCGCTCCCGGAAGCTGATGAGATGGGGCGAGGTATAGAGGCCCACGCGTTGGAGCCCAGATGCGCGCAAGAGCGCGGCGCAATTGCCGCAGACGCTGCCTTTGCCATTGGTCCCGGCGACATGAATAATGCGCAGACCTTGATCGGGGGAACCGCAATGGCGCAATAGGGCCCGGATATTCTCCAAACCCAGTTTCATGGCGAATTGATTGCGCTGGAACAGCCAGCTCAGGGACTGTTCAAAGGTGATGCTGGCGAAGTCGGGGTCGTCGGAATTCAACCGCAATGCGCGCAGAAATGCCCGAGCAATTGGGCGATATCTTTTTTCAATTCCTTGCGGGGCACGATGCGGTCCACGAAACCTTTTTCCAGCAGGAATTCCGCCCGTTGGAAGCCGGGAGGAAGATTCTGGCGGATGGTTTCCCGGATGACGCGTTCACCCGCAAAGCCTATCAAGGCGCCGGGTTCGGCGATATGCACGTCGCCGAGCATGGCGAAACTCGCGGTGACCCCGCCGGTGGTGGGATTGGTCAGGATGGAGATATAAGGCAAGCCGGCTTCATTCATCAGGGCGATTTCCGCCGAGGTCTTGGCCATTTGCATCAGGGACAGAACGCCCTCTTGCATACGCGCCCCGCCCGAGGCGGCAATCACGATGGCCGGGCATTCCAAGGCACGCGCCTTGCGGAATACCCGGGCGATTTTTTCGCCTTCGACCGAGCCCATGGAGCCGCCGACGAAGCGGAAATCCATGACGCCGATGGCGACCTGCCGCCCATCCAATTCCCCCGTCCCCGAAACCACGCCGCTTTGCATGCCGGTCTTCTTCTCGGCCTCGGTCAGGCTGTCCTTGTATTTCTTCTTGGCGGAAAACTTCAAAGGATCGGTGGAATGAAGCTTTTCATCCATGGCTTGGAAGGTGCCCTCGTCGATGAGCAGCTTGATGTACTCGGGGGCGTGGATGCGGAAGTGATGCCCGCAATGCTCGCAGACATTCAGGTTGACCGCCAATTCCTTGCGGTAAAGCACTTCCTTGCAGCCGTCGCATTTCACCCACAGGTCAACCGGGGTATCCTTCTTGATGAAGGTACCGATGCCCGACTTTGCTTTGCGAAACCACTCCATATTTCCCTTTATCCCTGGCGGGAAAGTGAGGGCAATGTAGCCTAAGGCGGAAACCGCGTCCATTGGGTCAGTCTGGGAATCCCCATCCCTGCGCCGGGAGCCCGACAGGTGGCTTATTCAGGGCCTTAAACGATGATTTTCAGGGCAAATTTTACCTAAATCGGACCATTTTGGAGATGGGTTCTATGCGGCCTTGGCGAGAGACCAGTAGATGTAATCGCGCCAACTGGGGTGCGGGACCAAAAAGCTGAGCTTTTCGACCAAGGGTCGCGGCGCCGCCTTGGTCAGCTTGGGGACGAAAGGCCGATGCAACATGTCCATTTCCCCGGGCCGGGGTTTGCGGTTGCCCTTGCGGTTATTGCAGAAGCGGCAGGCCGTCACCAGGTTTTCCCAGGAGAAATCGCCGCCCATCGATCGGGGCAGGACGTGATCGATGGTAAAGCTGCCCAAGGAAACCTTCTGGCCGCAGTAAATGCAGCAGCAGCCGTCGCGGACCCAAAGGTTGCGCCGGGTCAGGGGCAAGACCTGGGTGAAATTTTTGGGCGTATGCTTCACGTCCAGGCATTGCACGATGGACGGCATGTGCATGGTGACCTTGGCGGAATGCAAAATCTTGTCTTCGTATTCGGAAATGACGACGGCGCGTCCAGTGGCCCACAAGGTCACCGCTCGCCGCCACGAAATCAGATCCAAAGCCATGCCGCTCTGGTTCAACGCCAAGGAGTCCCACATACAAGCCTCTCCCGCGGAAAGTGACCCCATTATTTTAGTTTCACGCGTTGAAACATGCGAATCATGACCCATACCCTCAGCCGGATCATCATCGGAATTTGTGCCGTGGCCCTCATCGCGGTCTTCTTTCAACCCTGGGTCCGGGGTCCGGGAGGGGGTATCAGCGCCCCGCGCTTACGGGAAAACCTGGAGGGCACCCATCATTTCCTCTCCGTTTTCAAAAAAAAGAACCGCGTCAGCCATAACTATGCCATTGCGCCCTGGCTTTGGGCCATACCCGGTACCGCCGGAGTGACCTTGGTTGCGGCCGCCATTCCCATCTTCCCGCTTTGGCCGGGCTTTTTGGCGGGAGGCGCGGCCATCGGCGCTTCCAGGTATTTACAAGCGGAAGTCGAGCGCATCCCCTTTCATCGCGCCGCCGAAGGTCCCGGCCGCACCGAAAGGCTGGGCTATGTCCTCAGCGTGTTTACCGCGATGGGCATGGTCACCCGGCGCCGGACCCGGCGAAGCCGCCGCCGATAAGGTGGGCCGGGGGACGGGAGCCTATTCCCCCCGGGAGCCCGCCAAAAGCGCCCGCAGGGAATCGCCCCGGCTCCTCAACACCGCCCAGGACGCCGCTACAGCTCCCACCCCAAGACCGCAGGCTGCGCCCAGGGTTAAAAACGCCCACGGGGGACGGAAAGCGAAATGCCAAATCCAGGCATGCACGGCATAGGCCGACAAGGCCGCCAGGCTCAAGCCGGCGACGGTCGCCAAGAGCCCGAAAGCGAGATAATGACGGGTCGTAGCCCAATACAATTTTCGGTCGCCCGCTCCGAGAACGCGCATCAGCAGCAAACTGCGCCGCCCGTCGCGAACCGATCCTTCGACGACGGTGACCAGTATGGCCATGCCGATGATGAAATAGCCCAGGGATAAAATGTCGACCAGGCGCTGCAACCGGCCCATCATGCCGTCGACCTTTTTAATCGCCTCGGCGACATCGAGCACACTGACATTCGGAAACTTTTTGACCAAGCTATCCCGAATCCGGGCGGGATCGGCGACGTCGCCCGCGACCGTTCCCAAATAGACCTTGGGCGCATCCTCCAAAACGCCCGGTTGGAAAAGCACGAAAAAATTGGGACGGAAAGAATTCCACCGCACGCGCCGCAAACTGGTAATCCTTCCCGCGATCTCCACCCCCTGGACATCGAAGGCCAGGGTATCCCGCAGGCGCAAACCGAGCTTATCGGCGAAACCCTTTTCGACGCTTATCTCCGGCAACGTGTTTTCGCGGACGGTGGCGTCCCTCGGCCAGAACTCTCCGGCGATGACGGATTCCGAAGGCTCCAGAGCGGCGCGCCAGCTTAGGTTGAAGCCGCGATTGCGCATCCTCGCCCTCGATCCGGCCTCCAAGGTCGCCTCGCCGGCGCGGCTCTCGTCGCGTTTGAAGTCCTGGCCATTGACCCTCAGCAGGCGGGCCCGTACCATGGGCGCCGAGCTCTGAAGGGGATGTTCCATGGCGCGCAGCAGGGATTGCACCTCGCTTTCCTCTTCTTCCTGGATGTCGAAAAGGAAAAGGCTGGGCAGGCTCTGCCCTTGCGGGGCGCTCAATTCATCCCGGAGGGATTGACGCAATAGCGGCAAGAGGGCGATGGCGAAAGCGGTGAATCCCAAAGCGAAAAAAGCCGTCAACGAGCGGGTCCGGCGCAGGCGCACCGTCCCCAGTAAAACCTTGTCGGCATAACCGAGGACGGACCGCCATTTCCATCCCAATTCCAGCACGGCATTCCCGAGCAGCCAGAGCAAGCCAAGACAGGCGCCGATGCCGGCCAGGGAAGAAAGGCCGAGTATCCAGGAATGGGATACCCAACGGGCGAGCAGGAGAATGGCGAGGGCTTGGGCGGAAAACAAAAGCAAGAGCGGTGCCCAGGGTAAGGCGGGCGGCTGGGCCCGGCGCAATAGCGAAACCGGGGGAGCCTGTCCCATTTGCCATAGCCCGCCGAGGGCGAATAAGACCGCCGTGACGGGCGGCAAGAGCAGGCCCGAAGCCAGGGTCATCCAGGGAAAACCGAATGCCACCTGCATTCCCAGCAAGCTTTGCGTCAGGGGCAAAAACAAGGCGATGGCGGCCAGGCTCAGGGTAATGCCCAAAAGGGATGAAACCGCCGACAGCAACAGGTTCTGGCGCAGATAAATACCGAGGACGCTCCCTGGGGTAGCACCCAAGGTACGCAGCAAGGCGGCGCGCGGCCTTTCGGCCTCGAGATGGCGGGAAAAAAAGAAGGCCGCGCCGACGGCGGCCAATAAATAAGCGCCCAAAGCCAATATCTTGAGAAACCCGCCGACATTAGCCAGCAAACGTCCCATATCGCTGTCGCCATCCCCAACGGTATGCACCTCGATTTCCGGATCCGAGAGTTTCTCCCGCAACAGCCGACCCGCCTCCGCCATGGCTTGGGTCGCGGGCCATTCGAAAAAACGGTAGCGGAAAATACGGCTGCCTTTTTGATCGAGGCCGGTAGCCGCCACGTCCTGCAGATGCATGTAAATCCGGCCGCTCATTTCCCAGAAATCGAAGCCGCCTCCGGGACGGTCGGTATAAGCGGCTTGGATTAAAAACCGTTTTTCACCGATGGAGAGGCTGTCCCCCACCCGCAAATCCAGGGATGCCAATAATGCCGGAGGCGCCAATACCGCTCCCGGCCGCCATTCGGATAAAACCATGGGACCCGCAAAGCTGAAAGCCCCGAAAAGCGGGTAGGCTCCGTCGACGGCCTTGATCTGAACCAGCCGGCTGGCCCCTGATTTTCCGGCCACCATGGAAAGGAAGCCCCAGGCTTGGGCTTGCCGCCCGCCCGGCGGCAAAATGCCGGCGATTGCCGAGGATTCGCCGGCATCCAAAGGCCGGCGCGATTCGATTTGGATATCCGCTTCCAATAATTCGCGTCCCCGGCCCTGCAAATCGGTTTCGACAAGCCGGCATAGAGCGTCGACCATTAAAAAGACCGCGAGTCCCAATCCATAGAGAATGGCGAATGCCAAGGCGGGCCCCTTGCGGTACCGCAATAGCCGGACGGAAAGGGACCATCGGTTGCGGCCGGTGGGGCGGGTTGCTACCGGAACGGGGGAACCGGCTTCGCTCACGCGAAACGTCCCAGATGCAAACCCAGGCTGCGATGGCAGCGATCGGCAAGGGTTTGGTTATGGGTCACCACCACCATGGTCAAGCCGGTATCGGCCGCCAATTGGAAAAGCAAATCTTCGATTTCACGCGCGGTTTTCTCGTCGAGATTCCCGGTGGGTTCATCGGCGAACAGTAATTTCGGCCGGGTGACCAAGGCCCGGGCTATGGCCACGCGCTGCTGTTCCCCGCCCGATAATTGATGGGGGAAATGGTGGGACCTTTCGCGCAGCCCGACACGATCCAACATGGCCGCGGCCCGGCGCCTGGCCTCGCCGGCGGCCAGCCCCGCGATATCCAACGGCAAGGTCACATTCTCCCAGGCCGGCAAGGCGGGCACCAGGTGATACTCCTGGAAAACCACGCCTATTTCGGTTCCGCGCCAATGCGCCAATTCCGGTTCGGACTTCGCCAACAGGTTTTCTCCGGCATATTCCAGTCTCCCCCCATCGGGCTTATCCAAAGCGGCCAAAAGACTCAGCAAGGTGGTCTTACCGCTACCCGACGCGCCCAGAATGGCGACGCTTTCACCTCGGCCTAAAGTGAGACTGACACCGGACAAAACTTTCAGGGAGCCATAGGACTTGGCCAAATCGGCGGCCACCAGGAGGGGAAGGGATTCGGGCATGGAGCAAAAGAAGCAATATGCGGCCAATAAACCGATGGGAGACAGCTTATGCACGATGGGCCCGGCGAAAAACCGCAGCACGGTCATGATGAGCGAGGTGTAGACGATGATCCATCCGGCATGCGGCCCGATTTTACCCATGGCCGGTTCCATCAAGGCGGTCACCCAGCCATCGGTTCCCAACTCGGTGGTCGCCAGGGGAATCATCACCAGCAATAGGATGGTGGCGACGACAGGATTGGACACCGCTTCCACGGTGCCGCTCCGATGGTGAAGGCACGCAGGATGAAACCGAAGGCGGTTCCTATCAAGGCGAGAAAAAGTTAGGGGTGAAATGCCCTGATTTGGGCCGTCGATAGGACTTTTTTCTCAAAAAAACCCAATTTGAGAATTATCTGACAAATAGCGCGCGGCAGGTCCGAATACAGTAAATTTCCTTGCCGCTAGATTTTTCAATCTGGCTCACTCACTCACATCATCGGAGAGACCGTTATATGTCGTCAACAAGTTCCGAAGGCATAGTCCCTAATGCCAGCCGGCTGCTTTGGGCCGGTTTCGCAGCCATTCTTGCCGCCGGCGTGGGTTTCGCTTTGCGCGGCGGCATTTTCGACAATTGGGGCAGCGAATACGGTTTTACGGGACAGCAATTAGGTGCCATCGGCGGCGCGGGTTTCACCGGTTTCTGTTTTGGCATCATCATCGGCGGCATCGTAGCCGATAAAATCGGGTATGGCCGCCTGGTCGTCGCGGCCTTCGCCTGCCATATCATCTCCGCTTTCGTCACCTTCGGCGCTTCGACTCCGGCCAATGCCGAGATGTTTTTAACCTGGGGCATGTTCATTTTCGCTTTCGCCAACGGCACCTTGGAAGCCGTGGCCAATCCCCTTATCGCGACCTTGTTTCCGCATAAGCGCGCCCACTACCTGAATATTCTCCACGCCAGTTGGCCCCTGGGCATGATTATCGGGGCCATTATCGGATGGATACTCGATGACAAGCTGAAACTGGGATGGAAAATCCAAATCTCCCTTTACCTGTTGCCCACCATCGGTTACGGTATCATGTTCTTCGGCCAAAAATTTCCCAAGTCCGAAGCCTCGGTCAAGGGCGCCAAGCTGGGCGAGATGTTCAAGGATGTCGGGATTCTGGGAGCCTTGGTCGTCTGTTACCTGCTCACCTTGTTCTTCAGCGGCAATCTGGGCATGCCGACTTGGGCCGCCTATGCGATATCGGGCATACTCCTGCTCGCGGTAGGACTCATCACCAGGTTTTCCATGGGATCGATTCTGCTTTTCGTCCTGTTCATCACCCATTTACTGGTCGGGGCGGTGGAACTCGGCACCGATGGCTGGATTCAAAACATCACGGGCAACCTTTTCACTTCCGAGCAGGGTAAATACCTGTTCATTTGGACCTCGGCCATCATGTTTTGCCTTCGGTTCACCGTTCATTTCATCGAAAAGAACCTGAAGCTCTCGCCGGTCGGTTTGCTGGTCATCAGTTCCATCCTCGCCTTCGTGGGCCTGCAACTCGCCAGCGGCATGAACAGCTTCGTGATTGCCTTGTTCGCCCTGGGGATTTACGCCGTGGGTAAAAGCTTTTTCTGGCCGACCATGCTGGCCGTCGCTTCGGATCGCTTTCCCCGTACCGGAGCCGTGGCTATTTCCATCATGGGCGGCATCGGTTTCCTGGGCGCCGGCCTGATCGGCGGACCCGGACTGGGATACTCCAAGGATCGTTTCTCAGCCGAAGCCTTGATGAGCACCAACCCCGCTCTCTATTCCGAGGTCAAGGCCGACAAACCCTCCAAATTCCTGGTCTTCTCCGAAGTGCATGCCATCGACGGCAAAAAGCTCGGCGAGGCTAAGGAGGCCGTTGAGAAAACCGAGAATGATCATGCCATTATCAAAGCCGATCAAAGCGGGGATCGCAAAACCCTCCGCATGGACTCCTTCGTGCCTTTGACCATGGCCTGCATCTATATCTTGCTGCTGCTTTACTTCAAATCCATCGGCGGTTACAAGGTCATCAAGATCGAAGACCAGCGGTAAACCGCATTTGATCGCTATCGGAATAGGGCCCGGGCGGGGCCCTATTTTTTTTGCCGCCCGGTTTCGGGGAGAAAGCCCGGAACGGTCGCCAGAAACCGGTATAGCCCCTCGGCGATGCGGCGATGGCCTTTCGCATTGGGATGAATGCCGTCCTCGACGTTCATCGCCGGCTCGCCCGCCACGCCTTCCAATAAGAAGGGGAAATAAGGCAGACCGTACTTTTCCGCCAAGTCGTCGAAAATACGGGTGAAGTCCCGGGCGTATTCCGGCCCATAATTGGGCGGCACCTTGAGTCCGGCGAGGATCACTTTCCATCCCCGGGCGCGGCAGAACCTGATGGCGGTATCCAATTGCCTTTCGGTCGCCTCAATGGGCACGCCCCGCAGGCCGTCATTGCTGCCCAAGGCGAGTAAAACCCAATCGGGGCGGGTGCGCGCATACCACTTCAACCTGGAAATGGCGCTGGCCGACGTGCTGCCGCTGACGCCGCCTCCGACGACCTCGGAGCCTGGGACCGTCTTGTGGAGCATGGAATCGAGGAGCACGGGGAAGGCTTGATCGGGTTCAACTCCATAACCCTCGGTCAGGCTGTCGCCGAGTATCAATAACCGGGGTGGCGACCAGGCCGCGCCGAGGACGAGAAGTCCCATGCCGGAAAGGACTAAGGCCCATGCAAGTCGCGAGCCGATTGGAAGGAGCGCTATGCGGCTGCCGAGGAACAGGGTCAACCTCGGGAGAAGACCCACCAGGCAACAAGGGCCAGGATAATCCGGTAATATCCGAAAACCGACAAGGTATGCTTGGCCAGATAGCGCAGGAAAAACCGCACCGCCGCCCAGGCCGCCAACAGCGAAACCAGGAATCCGAGCGCGAAAATGCCGGCGTCTTCGGCGTGCAAAAGGGGGAGGTTCTTGTAGAGATCGTAAAAGGCGGCAGCCGTGATCAAGGGAACCGCCGCCAGGAAGGAGAACTCGGCCGAGGTTTTACGATCATAGCCCAGCAGCATGCCGCCCAGCATGGTGCTGGAGGCTCTCGACATGCCCGGCCAAAGGGCCAGGCATTGGAAAAATCCGATGCACAGGGCATGCACCCAAGTGACCTCGTCCACCTTGGTGAAGCGCGCTTTCGGACCGAATCGCTCGACGATTAAAATGAACAAGCCGCCCACGCCCAAGCCCACGGCCACCGTGAGAGGAGTGAAAAGATGAGCCTTGATGGTATGGTGGAGCAATTTTCCGAAGACCACGCCCGGCGCCGTGACCACGGCGAGGAGGAAGAGACCATGCCAGCCGGCGAAACCTGGGAACCCGGCAGGGGCGGCCCCCGAAGATTTTTCCTTACCGGGAATGAGGGCCCGGAAGCGATCGCGGAATAGCCACACCACCGCCAGGATGGCGCCGAATTGGATGAAGACTTCGAAACAATCGGCTTTCTCCCCGGTAAACCCGAGCAAATGCCCCGTGAGGATGAGATGGCCGGTGGAAGAGACGGGTAAGAATTCGGTGACGCCCTCAACAATGCCGAGCAGAACGACGGTAACCCATAAAAACATCGTGCAGGGAAGGTAATAAGATGAATGGCTGTCGCCCCGTTTTACTAAGCCAGGTGGGCCGGAACTGGCCGTTGATTATTCGCAAAGCGGATTATGTTAAACTTGAAAAATTCATGGAATCCAAAAAGCGCTCCCTCAAGGTCAGCTATGTCCTGAACGCTCTCCTGACGGCGGCCAACCTGGGTTTCCCCACTTTCACCCTGTGGTTTGGCGCCCATACCTTGGGGCCGCAGCAACTGGGGAAATATCAATTCGCGGGATCGCTCGCGTCGCAATTCCTGGTGATTGCCGGTCTGGGCTTGCCCCTCTACGGGGCGAGGGAAATAGCCAGAAGGGTCGGCAAAACCGAGCGGCTTTCCAGCCTCTTCGGTGAAATATTCGTTCTGAATACGCTTTTCACCTTCATCGCCGCCGCCCTTTATTACAGCTTGCTCCTGGTTCTTCCGAACCTGCGGATGGAGGGTCTGGGATATTGGCTGGGCGGCATGGTTTTGGCCAATTTCCTGTATGCCGATTTCCTGCCGCAGGGTAGGCTGGATTATATCCCCCTGCTTACCCGATCCCTCATCCCCAAGATCCTGGCCATAGCCGCGCTTCTGCTATGGGTCAAGGGAAAGGAGGATTTGCTCTTATTCACCGTCATCATCGTTTCCAGCGTCGTGCTGCAAAACGGGATCGGTTTCTGGCACGGTAAAAAGGATTTGGAATTTCCCGCTTCCCTAAGTCAGGCGATAGTCCATTTGCGTCCCTTGTTTTGGATTTCACTCTCGGTAATCGTCGCCAACTTATACCTCAACCTCGATACCTTTTTAGTCGGATTGCAAGCCTCCACCGAGTCGGTGGCATGGTATGCGACTTCCATGCGGGGAATCCGGATCTTCACCTTCGCCCTAGCCTCGCTCGGAACGGTATTCCTGGCCAGCAATTCGATCCTGATTAGCGCGGGTGATCATGTCGGTACCCACCGGCAAGCCCTGACCTCCCTGCGGATAACCGTCCTGATTTCCGTACCGGTATTCATCATTTGCCTGCTTTGGGCCGAATCCTTTATCCTGGCGATTTTCGGAGAGGCCTTCCGCCCATGCGTCTTGACGCTCAGAATCGTTTCACCCATGCTGATGTTGAGTTCCCTGAACCAGGCATTGGGAACCCAATTGCTTTTCCCGGCGGGAAAAGAAAAAAAACTCTTCCTAACCGCCTTGGTAGCCTCGCTCTTCGGCGTCGGGTTGAATTTAAGCCTTACCCCCAAATACGCTCACATAGGAGCGGCCTGCGCGACCATGACTGCGGAAACCATCTCTTTCCTTTGCATCCTCTATCATGCCAGGGAGTATCGGATTTTATTTGGCCCCATCCTTAAAACCATGGGCATGGTAGGCGTGGCCGCCGCCGTCTCCTTTATCCTTCCGTTTTGGCTACTGCGCTACTTTCAAGTCGACCCAGGATTTCCGCTGGTATTGCTGGTTATTTCGGGCGGATTTGCCCTTGAAGTCATGATGCTCTTCGCCTTCAAGGAAACTCTGACCAAGGAATTCGTGGAACGGTATTTTCTGAAACGATAAAGCTACCGCGGGAAAGCGGCCTTATTGGCGGTAAATCCGCACCGTTTTTTCCACGCAGGCGGACCAAGTGAATCGGGAACTTTGGGTCAACCCTCTCCTGCGCATATCGTCGCGTTTCGTGGGGTTATCCAATAACGCTTCTAATTTGGATAACAATTCTTCCCGATTGGTCGGATCAAAATATTCAGCCGCTTCACCGCCCACTTCCGGCAGGGATGAGGCATTCGACAATAAGGCGGGGCATCCCTGACCCATGGCTTCGACTACCGGCAGGCCGAATCCTTCGTAAAGGGAAGGGTAAACCAGTAATTCCGCGTCGCGGTAAATGCGGGACAGAGCCTCGTCGGGTCCCGATACCTGGATGAGTTTGCCGTTTAGATCGTGCTTTTGAATAAGCTCGGATTCTTCCTTGGAAAAGGGGCGGCCACCGAAGCATACGAGTTTGAAATGGCCGTGAACCCGGGCCGATGCGGCGTAGGCGGATAAGAGCGCGCCGAAGTTCTTGTGCGGAACGCGCTGTCCGACGAATAAAATATAAGGCTCGGGGATTAGCCTAGGTCCGGCTGCGGGCAGGGTTAAGCTGTTGCCGAGATGAATGGTGCTGACCTTGGATTCCGGCAGATTGAAAAATTGGATGACGTCCCTTCGCGTCGACTCAGAAATGGCGATGACGGAGTCGGCGTTGCGGATTGATTTCTCTTTGGCGAGGCTGAAGCGATCGGAAGGAAACAACTTGGGGAACTTTTCATAAGTCATGTCATAAGCCGTTACGATTTTTTTTCCCCTGAAATCCGGCAAGTAATCGATGCAATAAGTCTGGTGGTAGATATCGGGGCCCACCCATTTGGCGAATAAGGGGAAGGAAGCGTCATTGACAGTCTCGAAAATGCGCCGGGTATAGCGGACTTTCGGACGCCGGATCCCAAAATAGCGGTAACAGTCTTTGCCCACGGCCGCCCAGTCATAGGCATTCGCATGAAAACCAAGGAATAAGGAGGGCCTTATATCCTCGTACCCGCGAAATCCCGCGATTAATTCCCAGAAGTAGCGCGATATCCCGCTATATGGAAAATTGGAAAAGAAGTCATGGTCGTAAATCACTTTCACGATTTAAGCCAGGCGGATTTTATCGTGGGCAAGCGCGATCATGCCGATATTGAGATAAAAAAACCAGAGTTCCCAAAGCGGCGCGTGATAACTTAAAGCCAACGCGCCGGTAAATATGCCGAATAGCACGACGCGGAAAACCGTCGGCCTCCCCATGGTATTGAGATAAAAAAGCGTCATTAAAGATCCGCCCAACCAGGTGAGTATGTATACCCCGGCCACCCCGAAGTCCTTGTAGAAATGCCACATGAAAACCACCGTATTATAACCTTTGAGTTTGATGATGGAGTCATTCATGATGTTGTCGAATCCAAAGGCGGATTCGATGGGGCCTTCGAATTGCAAGAGATAAAACAACCCCCTCCCCAAACCAAAACCCCATTGGGTCGGATACTCCCAGACTCCATCGACATACCTTTTAATGGCGTAGTCGAAATTCCAGAAATCCGTGGCGAGGTAGGCATAAATGGTGGAAGCCCAGGACCATTGCGCGGGCATTTTGATTTTGGTGATTTCACTATAGGTTTCAAAGCTGTTTTGTCCAACGCGAATGAGAAAGACAAGCATGAAAAGCAGGACAAGGCCGCCGAACCCGGCGAACAAGTGCCAAGGTTTCAAGGGCTTCCTCACATAGTGATGCAGGATGATGGCGAAAACGAGGAATCGGAACAGCTCAAAGCGGGTGACCACCGCCATGTAGAGGACCAATACCACGGCCACGGTCCCAGCCACGGTTTTCCAATGGGGCTGATCGCGCCGATGGAAAATCAGGAATTCCACGCCGAGAATCAAGGCAATGGGTCCGCAGAACATGCCGTAGTTGGTGGGAATGCTGGCCGTGACGAATTCGACGCGAGCGGCATCCGGATTACTGGAGAAAACCGGTATTCCCCCGGTGATGGCCACGGATAGCATAAAACTCAGCACAAAAGCTCCTGAACATACCCACCATACCGCTAAAAAACGGCGCCAATTCATATTCAAGGAATCGCTTTGGAGCGAGGTGCGTATTCCCGCGTATTCGAATTTCCATCTCGGGTTGAAGGCCTCGAAAAGAAATTTCATTTGGGCGCAGGCCAGGAAAAAGACCGCCACCGCCCCCCAGAAAATGGCGTGGGTGGTGAAAGACCAGTCGGATTGTACCCGGCTAAGCTTCAGGCCGTTTAAAGCGAGCAGCAATCCATAAATACCCGCGAATACCCGCCAGGGCGTAAAAATATCCCGGTTGAAAACGAAAGTGGATCCGATGACGAGGGCGACCAAGCCCAGGTAAATGGCGCTCATTTCCTGAATCGAAAATGCTGCCTGACACGAACCAGTTTCCGATAGCTATCGCTGTCGATTTGCCTTTGTTTGCCAAACCAGTATTCGATCAAGACCAGCAAGGATAAGACTGAAAAGCCGATGGTAACGGACAAGAGGCATAATACCGACCGCTTCGGCCTCGTGCGTTTCTGGGGAATGTTGGCGTCCTCCAAGACCGTGACCACGGGGGAGTTATTTGCTTCCCGGAATTTGGCCTGCTCATAAAGCTGAAGCATGAAGGCGTACAGCGTTTCCTGCACCTTGACGTCGCGGTATAAATAGCTGTATTGGATCCCCAGTTCCGGCGTTTTTTTCAGGGGGAGTATGAGCATGCCCGATCCCTCCCGCAGGTATTGCTCCAGCCTCTTGTCGATAGCCGCCTTCTTCTTGCGCGCTTCAGCCATTTTCTGGTTCGACCCGAAACTCATGGCGAGAATATCCGCCTCCACCTCGGCTGCCATGGCCTCGGCCTGAACGGTCGCTAAGGCGTCGATCGTCGCCTTGACCTGCTGCTCCATATCGACAAAATTGTATTTGTTTTGAAAATCGGCGAAAGCATGGTGGACCGAGTCCAGGGTTTCCCGCAATTGGTTCAGCCTCGTCTCGAAGAACAAGCGCGATCCTCTCGCGTTTTCCCGATTGATTTGATAAGTGATCGAGTCCAATAAATAGACGATGTAATTCGCCATTTCAGCGGCCACCACCGGACTGCTGTCGGTCACCGCGATGGAAATATTGTCCAAATCGTCTTCTTCAATTAAAACGTTTTTGTGGAATCTTTTCAGTACATCTTCGTGATAGTATCGTTTTTTTTCATCGAATTCATAGCGATGTACGAGATTGAATTTTTCAATCACTTTATCGGACAGACGCCGGCTCTCCAAAATGCTTAAAAACCTCGAATTGTCCTCGCCTCCCAGGAAGTCGAAGGATTTCAGCAAACCGCTGATAGGCAAATCGCCGGCCAGCGATCCCAAGGGAGAGGATAAATCATTTTTGGAAGGCAATATCAAGGTGGTCGAAGTGTAATAGCTCGTCGCCGTCAATGAATAAATCACCGCGGCCACCCCGATGATAAAAGTGCCGCCGATCAAAAACCATTTTCTTCTCAATAGGATGAGAAGCAAATCCAGCAAGCTGACTTTTACCGCATCGCCGGACGGGGATTCAAGTTCATCGCTTATTTTCCGATGTTTAGTCTGAGGTGATAGCGGGTCCGTTGTATCCTCATGATGCTGCATAATATCCACGTATCGAGGGAACCGAAAAGTACCAACCCCCTACCTGGAAAGCAATCGGAAACCCTAAAAATCCGGTCCTATTCGCCCTTTATGTATACTTGCCGGACATGGTTCATCTTCTAAGGCTTTTTCTGAAAGAAGCGGCATGGGCCGCTCCAGGCTTGAAAAAGACCGCCAAGAAATGGTCTCCTGGGAAAGCCCTCACACGGGATGATTTTATCCGGCTTTGCCAACCCTTCCTCGCCTTACCGCCTGAACGGGACGGGGAAGCGATTGCCGTCTTGGCAGGGTCTCATTTGAAACTGCCGCCTGAAGAATTGCCCTCGGGCGACCCTTACTCCAACGAATATCTTCAGGGCGTTAAACGCTGTTATCGCTTTCTTTCCGGGCGGGAAGATTATGCCCTGGTGGCCGAAATCGCCCATTTAAACCCGCATCCCGAGCATCCCGTTTTCTTTCCTTATTCCACCGGTGATTCGGCCATCACCGCCCAGCAAATGCAAATGCATGCCGCCGCCCTGGAAAACCTTCATTTGCCCCCGCAAAGCCACGTGGTGGAATTCGGATCGGGATGGGGGAACATGCTTATTCATCTCGCCCTACTCGGTCATCGCGTATCCGCCGTGGAAATCAACCCGGGTTTCATCCAATTGGCTTCGATTCGCCTGGCCGGCCTCGGCCACCGGGCGACGTTTTACCAGGAAGGCATGGCTGAATTCGCGCGGCATGCCCCGGCCAAGGCATTTGACCTGGCGCTTTTCGCCGCCTCTTTCCACCATTGTCTCGAACATCAGGACTTGGTGAAGCAACTAGCCGCCATGCTCAAGGAGCGGGGTCGGATTCTATTGGTTGAAGAACCCATTGAACCTTGCCTTACCCCCACCCTTCCATACGCCTGGGGTCCGCGTTTGGACGCGGTGTCGGTGTATTACACCTTGAAATACGGCTGGCTGGAACTGGGTTTTCAATTCGCCTACTTGAAAGGCTTATTCTCGCAAATGGGATTCAGGCTGGAAAGAAAGCCGGCTTGGCTAATCCAAATGGACAGCGTTTTTACGGCGGAACGCCGTTAAATCCGCGCATCGGCGCATCGGTGATTCACCCGCGCGAAAGCGTTCCACCGGAATGACCCTCAAAGGCCTTACCATCCGGAAATTCAGGCCTTTTCGTTTGGGGTGTCGGGTTGGCGTGAGGTCAATGCGTGTGTGGCGATCGGGTCGCGGATAGAGATGGAATTCAAAGTCCTTTTGGGTTGAGCGATGAACGGAATTTTATTTGACGCCAGGTGGCTAAGGCCGGGCATGACGGGAGTGGGTCAGGTCGCATTGCAAATCCTGGAAAACCTGCCTTTGGCGGAGGAGCCCATCGGCGTGCTCTTGCCTAAAGGCAGCTCTTACCGCCCTGTTTTTACGCGCTTCAAAATTCACACGACCGGTGTCGATCTCACCCAGCACCCGCTTACCGATCTGTTTGAACAGTTCCTCATTCCGCTGCTATGTTATCGCTACGGTTACGGGGCTTTCGTATCCTTTGAAGGCCGCGTCCCTGCCTTGCATCCCGGGCTGCGAACCTTTTCGATGATACATGACCTCGCCTTCCTCAAGGTGAGTAGTTCCCACAGCCGGAAGTATTCCGCCTTCCTCTGGCTGAGTCTCAAGATCAGCGTCCTAACCGCGACCCGAATACTTACCGTCTCCCAGGCTGCGCGCGAAGACTTGATCCGCCTTGGCCGGGCAGCGCCAGCAAGTATCGTGGTGATACCCAATGCCGATAGCAGCCTCCATAAATGGGAGTCCCACCCGGTTCCAAATGCAAAAGTCCCTTATTTTCTTGCCGTGAGCATGACCAACCCCCGTAAAAACCTCGGTCGGTTACTCGCCGGTTTCGCGCTGTTTCGCCGCCAGGCCCCGGAGTTTACTTTGGTATTGACCGGCAATCCGGAATTCATCGAAGCCGAATGCCGCCAGGCGAAATCGGAGGGAGTGGTAAACCTAGGGTTTGTAGACGAAGGCAGCTTGCGCAACCTCTACGAAAATGCGATTGGGATGGTTTACCCCTCGCTTGACGAAGGGTTCGGCATTCCGCTCCTGGATGCCCTGCGCTTTGATTGTCCGGTGCTTTGCTCGGATATCCCCGTATTTCGGGAAGTGGCGGAGGATGCCGCCCGTTATTTCGATCCTTTTTCTCCCGAATCCATTTCAAAGACCTTGGAAGCATCCCGGAATAAATGGGTTTCGGACAAGGGTCGCCGAGTCCTGGAAAAATATTCCTGGGGAAAAAGCGCAGCCAGCCTCTTGGATGGAATACGCGGCAGCCTATCCTGAACACCGATGACGGCAAGCTGCTCCCCCTCATTTTCCTTCAGAGATGGCGCGTCAATAAGGACGGGTACCGCGGCCACCTGCCAGCCGTAGGAACTGACTCGCGTGGAGCTTCGCCTTTGCTTTCTTGCTCGCTTTTTCCTCCCGAAGCAGGACTCCGGCCAGAAAAAAAACCACCGCTCTCAGTCCCGATCGAAGGGCGAATAGCGCTTGAAGGCGGAGGCAACTCCATTTGCCGTACATCAATTCGAAGGTCTTGATGCGGCCGGAATCGTTCAAGGCGAGACTGGCGATGGAGCCGGCATGCTGGCTTCCTCCGCCCCAATGCCTAATTTTTTTGGTGGGCAAATAGTAGCTCGGTATCCCGCTTCGGGACGCTCGCCAATTGAACTCGACGTCTTCGCCGTACATGAAGATTTGATCGCTGAATCCGCCTATTCGATCAAACACATCACGCTTCAGGAAAAGCAAGGTTCCGTTGATCCAATCGACTCGGAAAAAGTCCTCGCCTTGTTTCAACCCTTTCAGCATGGCTTGGCGGCTCCTGGCCGAATCGGAAAAAACCTCCTTGAGGTAAAAGCCGAGGTCGGGGAATTCGCCGGCGCTGGGTTGAACCGATCCATCCGGGCTCTCCACCTTGCACCCCCAGATGGCGGGACCGTGGTCGCGGTCGAGACGGATGAATTCTTCAAAGAGAGGTTCGACCAAAGCCGCGTCCGAATTGAGAAAAACGAGGTACTCTCCCCGGCTATTCGCCACACCTCTATTGCAGGCCCGGGCAAAACCCTCATTACCGGGCATTAAAACCGCCTGGATCATGGGAAAACGGTTTTTTAAAGCCTCGTAGGATCCGTCTCCGGAAGCGCTGTCCACCAGCACGATTTCAAGTCCGGTGTCAGCCTCGAAATCCAATAGGCTTTGAATTGCCTCGGAGGTGAAATCAAAAGTACGGTAATTGACAATGACTACCGATATTTTTGGAACGGCGGCCACCGCTTTCATCCCGGGGCTTTGCGTAGGAATAGAATGACGCCTAAAAATCCTTTTTGTTCCAGCATATCCGTTTTTTCGACGGTACATCCGGATTCGAAAGCGATTTGGAAAAGCCTCGACAAGGAATAACAATTCGTTTCCATTACCGGAGTGGCAAGGGGTTTTCCCTTGAGCAGGTTCGCGGCCATCTGGAAACCGGGAAGGTATTTCCGGCCCCATTGAATCAAATTGCCCGCTTTCCCCAATTGCGATGCGAAACTCACGTGAATGGTCGCATACCCACCGCTTTCCATTTTGCCCAGCATGGCGGCGAATATTTTCTCTCCGCGATCGACGGGGATATGCTGAAAAACAAGCACGGAATGCACCAAATGGTATTTGCCGGGTACCCGGCTCAAGCCGTCGTCCCCGACGACCAATAGAGCGTTCGCCATGCCGAAGGAAGCAAGGTTGTTCGCCGCCTCTTTCAGCATGGATTCGGATACATCCACCCCGGTTACGCTTTGAGCGCGCCGGGAAAACGGGATGAGGAGACGGCCCACCCCGCACCCGAAATCAAGCACCCGCTGCGGCTCGAATGGCCGGCCGGAAATGGTTTCGATTTTCCGGTACAACTCCGAGACATGGGCTTCCCCTGACTCGAAGAATTCCGCTTTGCGCGAGGAGTCGAGATGAGAGTGGCGGAACTTGTCTTCGCTCAGCACCCCGAAATAGGGGTCATGCTTTCCGAAATGTTCCCAGGCTTTATCCGTATTGCTCAAGTTACCCTCTTATAGATATCCCAGGTCGCCTTCGCGGTCGCGGCCCAATCGAATCGGGCGGCTTGACGCCGGCCAAGGGCGATTAACCGCTCCGAGTATTGCTCGTCCGCGGCCAACCGGGCCATGGCCGCGCTGATTTGGAGGATGTCCCCGGTTTCAATGAAGGCCGCCGCGTCGCCTCCGGCTTCGATGAGCCCCGAATTCCGCGCCGCGATGACGGGGCATCCGCAGGCCATGGCCTCGATGACGGGCAACCCAAATCCTTCGTAGGAAGATAATTGCAATAAGGCCAGGCTTCCGCGGTAGAGGCTTTCCAATTCCGGATCACCGACATAGTTCTTGAACTCCACCCGCCCATCCAGTCCCAGGGTTTGGATTTGCCCCGCTATTCCGTTTTGCCTCCAACCCTTCGCTCCCACCACGATTAATTTTGCGTCGGGAGCCGCCCTCAGCAATGCCAATGCCCGCAAGGCGTCTAAAAGGCGTTTTCCCGGCTCCAAGGTTCCCACGAATAAAAAATGGCGGCGCGAGGCGAAGGGCATGGGCGCGCCTTGGCCGGAAAACCTGCCGCCGCTATAGATCACCGATACCTTGCCGGCCAGCGCCGGGTAGAATTTCCGCACGTCACCGGCGGTGTTCCGGGAAACGGCGATGATGGCCCTGGCTTTTTTCCCCGAACGGTTGATGGCGAAACCCATCATGGACCTCTTCAACCACGAAAACCTATCGGGAGAAACTTTTTCATAGGCGTCGTGGATGGTAATCACCTGGGCCGTCTTGCCCCACAGGAAACCCATATTCCCCACCGCGTGCACCAATTCGTATTTCCTCGCCCGAAAAGGAAAAATGAAATGCCAATAAATCAGTTTGATCCATCTTTTCCTGGGCCAAAGCGCGATAATCCTAACGCGAGGATCATCGAAACCGAAACCGGAGGCAATGCCGGCGTGCGTCAGGATGTCGATTTCCAAATCTCCATCCAGCGGGAGTAGGTGGCGCACCAGTTCACGGGTATAGACGCCAATTCCGCCCAGATGATCCTGCAAGAATAAGGCGGCGACGCAAATACGCAAGCGAGGTCCCGTCTAAACCGGAAGGTTCAAGGCTTCGATCAAGGCGGTTCTCGCTTGTTCCACCATATGCGCCTGACTGTGACGGGTCTCCACGGCTTTTCGGTTACCGCTCGAAACGGCATCGGCCCTGGGCCGCAATTCGACAATGGCCTTTGCCAATTCCTCAGGCGTTTGGAAATAGCCGATTTCGAGATCGGAAAGGCCTTCCGCTCCGAGCGGGGTGCTTAATAAAGGGACTCCGAATGCCGCCGCCTCCACCAGCTTGGTACGCAAGCCGCGGCTGCCGAAAATCGGATTCACGAAGAAATCGATTTTCCGATAAAAATCGGAAACGCTTTCGACTTCGCCCAATGCCTCAATGCCGGTGGCCGTCCGAAGCCATTCCTCCTGAAGGCCGGCTCCCGCCAAAACCAAACGGCCAGTGGGGACATCCTTTTTCCACCGCGGCCAAAAATCGATAACCAGCCAATGCAATGCTTCCCGGTTGGGCGGGTGGTTGTAATTGCCGATAAATCCCAAGCTCATTCCGCCAATGCCCTTCCAGATCATCGGGAAATCGCGTAGCGGCAGCCCATAACCCACCAAGTGGGTCCTGATGCCGGGAAAACGGCCTTTGACGATTTCCCTTTCCTCTTCGGAGATGACCAAGAAGGTTTTTGCCTGACGGACCGCTTTGCGATAAAACGCCTTGAACTGCAGAAACCTGAAAGTGATCCAGAGGCGTGAGAGTGATTTCTTTTCAGCCACTTGCCGGTGGAGATTATCCTCGAAGAAATCATCTTCGAGATACACCCAGGGCTTCGGCAACCAAGGCCATGACCTCTGGCGGAACGCAAGAGCAGCGGGATAGGCTATCAAGACGATGTCGGGAGACCAAGAACCGACAAAGTTAAGCATGGACTTCCGCACGCTTTCCAGCCTATCCGAGACGTCCAACGGCGTAGTCAGCCAAGTCCGCCTCAATCCATCGCCCAGATCCAGCGGCAAGACCAATTGATCCAAATCCTGACTCGCTCCGGGCTGGAGGATATGCTTTTCACGGCAGGAATCGAGGCTGATGATTTTGATTTCCTCGGTATTCTTCAATCCTGCGGCCAAATAGAACAGCCTTTTCGCGCCGCCGAAACGGCTCGCGGCATGAAGGACCATGGAGGATAAAAAAAGGATTTTCACGGCCAATGGACATCGGTATTGAAAAGAGGAAAGTATTTCAAGGTATAGGTTAAGTCCCTTGTCCTATCGCCGATTTTTTTGGCAGGATTGCCCGCCACCATAGTAAACGGATCCACCGGTTTGGATACGACCGATCCCGCCCCGACAACGGCTCCCTCGCCGATGTGGGCACCGGGCAAAACGAGGGCCCGCGTCCCCAGCCATGCGCGATCGCCAATCCGCAAAGGTTTAGCGAAGGCCTTGAAATCGGCGGACTGGGGATCATGGGTTAGGGAAAGCAGGCAGCATTCGGGTGAAATGCTGACCTGGCGGCCGATTTCCAATCCTCCGCGCCCGTCCAAAACGCAATTTCGGTTGATGACGCTGCCCGCGCCGATGCGCACCACCCGGCCGGAAAACGTGCACCCCGTATGGATGGCGACGCCGGATCCGACTTTCACGCCCAATAGAATCCGTAAGTAAGCATGGCGAATGGCATAAAAAGGGACATGGGTGATAATCCCATTGTAGGTACCCAGGAGCAAGGCCTTGGCCAATTGCCGCACTACCACCCTCGCTTAAGCGTCAGCCCATGGACAATGCCGAGATCCGTCCACCATTGCAGGCCGTAATCCAAGGCCAAACCCCCATGGTTCAGGGTGAAGCCGGCGCCCAGGCGGCGCGCTTCTCCCCCATAGAAAGGCCCGGCATTCCCCTCGGACACCACGGTCCATAAATGCTTCATCTCCCGCCAATTGCCGCGCACCCCGGCTCGGAACTGGACGAAGGAGGAAAAGCCGTATTCGCCCGCCGCGGAAAGGATGGGATTGTCGCCGTCGTCGATTTGGATTTCCGACGCCAGGCGCAGCTTGGCCCAGGCCGGCGGGATATAATAGAGCCCGGCGCGGATAGCCGCGGGGGTATAGCCGGCATCGGATCCATCATAGGTATGAGCCGTCCACTTTCTCCCCGCATTGAGCAGCGCCATGCCGAAACCCAGGTTCCGGACCTTGGGATTATACAGCAAACCCACGTCGACGCCGATTCCGATGGCGCTTTGAGCGCCTTCAAAATCGCCCAGATACTCTTGATAGCCTTTCAGGGTGCCACCCAGGCGCCATCTTTCCGAAAAGGCGCGGGCATAAGTCAAGGATGGGCTGAAAGACGAGGGTTGGGCTATGCCAAGGGGCCGCGCCTCTTCATCGAGCATGTCGATTTCGCCGTAATTCATATAAGCCGCTCCAAGCGCGAAACGGCTGAGGCTATCCCCGAAGGAGTAAGCGATTTGTCCGCCCGATTCGCCCAAGGTCCAAAACCTCAAGGTTCCCGCCAGGGTGCGCGACGAGGTAGCCCGGGAGAGGCCGGCGGGGTTGGAACCGATGGCATCGGTTCCTTCTCCCAAAACCGTATTGGCTTCGGCCAGGCCCATGGTCTTGGCCGGGGTCATGACTTGGATGAAGGCGAAATCCCGGGTCCCCGCATTGGGATCGCCGGCCGCGCCGGCCATGCCCACCCAGCCACCGCAAACCCCGCATAAAAATACGGCGAAAGGCGCCAGCGGGGACAGCAAGGGAGATACCGGATAAGAAACCGGGGCGCGGAGAAACACGGGGACAAGGTACCAAGGCCTAGGATAAGAAACAATTCCCCCAGAGTCGGTAAGGTTGCCGTTATGACGACGGCGACCTATATTTGCCTCCCCTGTATCGAGCTAGTAGCTCAGTGGTAGAGCAGCGGCCTTTTAAGCCGTGGGTCGAAGGTTCAATCCCTTCCTGGCTCATAAAAGGTTAGACCTTCGGGTCTAACCTTTCTTCTTTCCTCCCATGTCACCCCCCAAAGCATCCGAAAACCAGGCTCCGGCTACCCTCGCGGAGTTGCTTTCCGGTCATGTCTTCCCTTCCTTTTCGAGTCTCAAACCCGAGCGGGGTGAACCCCTGCATGTGGCGGGTCTGGAAGGCAGCGCCACCTCGGCCCTCATCGCCTCCCAATTCCTGAGAGAACAGGCTCCCGGTAAATGCGGGCAAATCCTTTATCTCGCTCCGGATAATAAAACCGCCGAAACCGTGGCGGAGGATCTCGAAGGGTGGCTCGGCGACGAGGCCGTCATTCAATTTCCCGGCCTCGATCTCAAGCCTTATGAATGGCGAAACCCGTTCGGCCATCTCCTCGAGCAAAGGCTGCAGGGATTCGAGGCTCTTTACCGCAAAAGGCCGGCCGTCGTGGTCGTCACGCTATCGGACTTCCTGCTGAGGCTTTCCGCCCCCGAGAGCCTGCATCTCGAAATCGTGGCTTTTCAAAAAGGCGAAACCGTATCCCTGCGGCATTTCCGGGAAACCCTCTTGCAAATGGGTTTTGCCGAAGAGAACACGGTCCAGGACATCGGCGAATTCTCGGTGCGCGGGGAAATCCTCGACATTTACCCCTACATGGCCGAGCATCCTTTCCGCCTCGTCCTATTCGGCGACACCATCGAGGCCATCAAGGAATTCGATATTTTCACCCAGCGCTCCCTGCGCGAAGTCGACGCCATTGAAATCTTTCCCCTCGATGAATGCAGCTTCACGCCCAAGGAAATCGAAACGGGGATGGAAAACCATCTCGACCGCTTCCTGGGCGACGGGGCCTTCGAGGCCGAAACCCATAAATTGCTGGTCAAGCGCGACTTCGCCGGCATCCATTGGCAAAAGGCATTCTTCAAGGACTTGCGCCATACCCTGCTCGATTTTCTGGGCATCGACCCCCTCATCGTAGTGGGCGACGCCGAAGGCATGGCCGTCACCGTCGCCAAGGTCTGGGCCGCCGCCCACCAGGGCCACTCGGAAGCCATTCATCAGGAACGCTGGGTTTGCCGCCCCGATGAATTGTGGCTCGATCAAAAGGGACTGGAAAAATTGCTCGGGGGGCAAAGGCATATCCGACTCTCCCGCCTGAGTTGGGAAGGCCGCCTATCGCGCACCCTTGCATGCGAAGCCCAGCAACGCGTTGGAGCAGGGTTGCGGGATATCGACGACCGCATCAAAAGGCTCGCCCGCGAGGGCACCCAGCTTTATCTCACCGCCCCCAATGAAGGCCAGGCCGAACGGCTGAAGAAGCTCGTCGCGGACTTGCCGGTGGCCGGAGTCGTCGTGGGCCACCTGGATTGCGGCTTTACCTCGGCCGAGGACGGCGTGGCCGTTTGGACCGACCACCAAATCTTCAACCGTTTCTCCCGCAAGGTCAGGCAAAAGCGGCAAAAAGGCGGCGGGGTCTCGATCCAGAATTTCGAAGCCCTGACCCGGGGCGACATCGTCGTCCACGAGGATTACGGCATCGGGCGCTATGTCGGCATCAAGCGCATCAAGGCCCAGGATCACGAAGTCGACTGTATCCTCCTCGACTTCAACGGCAGCGACAAACTCGCCCTTCCGGTCACCGATCTCGGCAAGCTGGAGAAGTATACCAGCGAGGAAGGGCATGTCCCGGCTTTGAGCAAGCTCGGCGGCAAGGCCTGGGAGGCGCTGAAGGAAAAGACCCGCAAGGCCGTCCTCAAACTGGCGCAGGAGCTCATCGAACTTTATGCCCAGCGCAGCGTGGTGCCCGGCTTTCCCTTTCCTCCCGACGGGCCCTTGCAAGCCGAATTCGACGCCTCTTTCGAATGGGAATTGACTCCCGATCAAGTCAAGGCCGTCGATGAGGTGAAGGCCGCCATGGAAGCGCCGAGTCCCATGGACAGGCTCATTTGCGGCGACGTCGGCTTCGGCAAAACCGAGGTCGCCATGCGAGCCGCCTTCAAGGCGGTGGCGGGCAAAAAACAGGTGGCCGTATTGGCGCCCACCACCATCCTGGCCGCCCAACATTTCGACCGTTTCGTGGATCGCTTTTCCTCTTTTCCCGTGCGCATCGATTCCTTGACGCGCTTCCGCACCGCCAAGGAACAAAAAGACGCGCTAAAGACGGCCGCGGAGGGCGGCGTCGACATCCTCATCGGCACTCACCGGCTGCTTTCCAAGGACGTGGTCTTCAAGGACGTCGGCCTGCTCATCATCGACGAGGAGCAAAAATTCGGCGTCAAGCAAAAGGAGAGGCTCAAAGAATTGCGCACCCAGGTCGACGTGCTTTCCATGTCGGCCACGCCCATCCCGCGCACCTTGCACATGGCCCTCATCGGCACCCGCGATCTGAGCATCATCTCCACCCCGCCCCGCAATCGCTTGCCCATCGAAACCCGGGTGCTCGCCTGGGATGGCCGGCAAGTACGCGATGCCATCGAGCATGAAATGGCCCGGGGAGGCCAGGTCTATTTCGTCCATAACCGCATCCAGGACATGAATGAGGTGGTGGAAAAGGTGCAGGAATTGGTGCCCCAGGCGCGCATCGGCGTGGCCCACGGGCAAATGGCGGAAGGCGAATTGGAAAGGGTGATGGGGGCCTTCGTCGGCCGCGAATACGACATCCTCTGCAGCACCGCCATCATCGAATCGGGATTGGACATCAGCAATGCCAATACCATGATAGTGAACCGCGCCGAATTATTCGGCATGTCCCAACTGTATCAGTTGAGAGGGCGGGTGGGCCGTTCCAGCACCAAGGCCTATTGCCTGCTCATCTCCCCCGACGCCAACCGTTTCACCGACGACATGAAAAAACGGCTCTACTCCCTCGAGAAATTCACCGAGTTGGGAAGCGGATTCCAAATCGCCATGCGCGATCTCGAGGTGCGCGGCGCGGGAAATATCCTCGGACACGACCAGAGCGGCCATATCGCCACCGTGGGTTACGAAACCTATGTGCGGCTTTTGCAGGAGGCGGTCAAGGAATTGCAAGGTCAGAAAAAGCTGCCGCCCCTCCAGGTCGAAGTCGATTTTCCTCTCGACGCCTTTTTGCCGGAGGAGTATATCGAGGACGGGCTCACGCGCACGGCCATGTACCAAAAGCTTTCCCGTTCGGAATCCCTGGCCGAAATCGATGATATCGACAAGGAAATGCAGGATCGCTTCGGCCCTTTGCCGGAACCGGTCCACGCGCTTTTGCAAACCATGCGCGCCAGGCTGGTCGCCCAAAAACGCGGCTTCTCCCAGGTAGCCGTCCAAGGTCCCAAATTGGTGCTGGAATTCGCCCCCGCCTACCAACCCGATCAAGCGGGTTTGGCGGAAATGGTGCCTTTGTTCAAACGCACCATGCGCTTTATTTCCACCAATCCGCTACAAATAGTGGTCGAACTGAACCCGCCCAAGGGCGATTTTCGCCAAGCCATAGACCAGGCCATACAGGTCATGCGGGGGATTTGTATATGATCGCGGCAATGTTTTCCTTGAAACCCAAGACCTATGTCCTGGTAGCCATTCTTTTTTGGGCCGTTTTGAGCGGCTGTGAAAGCAAAAAAACCCAGGGAACGGTTTTGGCCAAGGTGGGCGACGCCACCCTGACCCTCGAAGACGTGCGCCGCACCTTCCCGGCCGAATACGAGCAGGCCTTGCCTCGCGAGCAATACCTGGATTTCGTCAAGCGATGGATAGACGACGAGGTGATTTACCAGCAGGCCATCAAGACGGGGCTGGATAAGGACACCTCGGTAGCCAGGCGTTTGGCCGACACGCAAAGAAAACTGCTCATCGAAGAATTCCTCGCGCGGGAAAGCGCCGCCGGTTCCCTGGAGCCCGAAGACGCGGCCTTATCGCAATACTATGAAGTGCATCGGGAGGAATTCCGGCGCAAAGTCCCCGAATGGCGCTATTTAACCCTGCGGGTCAAAAACCTGAAGGACGCCATGGAGTTGAAAAACAAATTGCGGGGAGGAGACTACCTGGCCGAAGCCGCCCCCTATTTGCTCGATCCGCTGCCCGAAAATCCGGACGCCTTGCCTTTCCGCAAGGCGCAGGAATTAAGGCCTTGCCTGCAAGCCGCCATTCCCAGCGCTACGGTCGGTCAAATCGCCGGCCCCTTGACCTGTCCCGAGGGCATTATCCTGGTCAAAATCCTGGATAAAGCCGAAGCCGGTACCTTGGTCCCTTTTTCCGAGGTGCGCGACCACTTGGTCGGCATCCTGATGATGGAGCGCAAGAGCAAGCAGCGCGACGGCACCATCGCCCTTTACAAAGAGGGGGCGGTCATTTCCTTCAACCTGAACAAGATTCCCGGACGCGAATCCCCGCTCGACCCCGAAGAAATCGAGGCCGAGAGAAACCAAGCCAAGGCGGCGGCCGAAGCCCAGGCGAATTTGCCTTATGACCCGGGCCCAAGCGCGCCGGAAGTGGTTGAAAAGCCTAAACCCAAGCCTATTCCCCGCCCCCAATTGCCCAGGGAACCCCCTGAATACGCACCCCCCGCCCCCATTGAGCCCGTCGAAGCTCAACCGGTGGAATCACCCTCGGACCCAGCTACGGATACTTCCCATGCATCGCCTTGATTCTTTTTTTTCCGTTTCCTCTTTCTCCCTGGCCCTCATGCTGGCCGGGCTTTCCCAGGCCTTCGCGATTGGCGCCGCTTCCCAGGAAAACCTGGTGCCCCTGGACGGCATCGTCGCCCAAGTCGACAATCAAATCATTTTGCTTTCCGAAATCGAGGAATTACGCCAGGTGATGGCGGTGCAAAACCCCGGGTTCCGGCAAATGCCGGCCGATGAGCAAAGGCGCGAAATGCTGAATCGCCTCATCGAGGAAAAAATCGTCCTGGCCAAGGCCAAGCAAGACACCACCATCAAGGTTTACGATAAGGACTTGCAACCCCGCGTGGACGAAACCTATCAGCAATACGTCAAACAAAGCGGCGGGGAGAAGGCTTTGGAAATGGCCTTGAAACAAACCACCGGTTTGTCCGTGCCGCAATTCAAAGCGCGCCTGCTCGATCAAATGCGCGAGCAAGCCTATCGCCAGCGCTTGCAGATGAAATTCGTCGGCAATCACGACCCGTCCAACCAACAAGTCCATGAATTTTACGACCACTACAAGGACAGCCTGCCCACCCAGCGCGACGGAATCAAGCTCGCCCATATCCAATTGCGGATCAAGGCCGGACGCGTCCTGGACAGCACGGCCCGCGCCAAGGCCATGGACATCATCGCGCGCCTCGACAAGGGCGCCCGCTTCGATTCGCTCGCCAAGGAATTCAGCGACGATCCGTCGGGGAAAGGCGGCGGGGACATCGGTTATACCCGCAAAGGTTCCCTGGATCCCGACTACGAAAGAGCGGCTTTCCGCCTGGACGCCGGCGATTATACCGAAGAGCCCGTCCAATCGCGTTACGGCTGGCATATCATCAAGGCTACCGGCAGGAAAGACAATGAAATCCGGACCAGTCACATCCTCATCCGGGTCATCCCATCGGCGGAAGACACCGTGCGGGGAAAGGCGCGCGCCGACTCGCTGCGGGCCTATCTTCTGGCCGATACCAGCCTGGAAGCCGCCTCGGTCCGTTTCGCCAAGACCGCGCGCGCGCTCAGCGACGATAGGCAAACCCGCGCCCTGGGAGGCACCTTAGGCTGGTTTCAGAAAGACCAGATCGACGAGGATTACCGCGATGCCGTCGATACCTTGCCCGAAGGAGGCATCACCGAACCCCTGCTCATCGGGGATAGCTGGAACCTCTTCCGCGTCGAGCATAAGGTCGATGAGCGCAAGCTTTCCCTGGAAGAGGATTGGAGTCAAATCGCCCAGGTCGCCAAGAATTGGCAAATGGGGCAAAAGCTGAATTCTTTCGTGGACAAATGGCGCGAAGACATTCTGGTCGACGACAGGCTGGCCACCTTCAAAGGATTGCCCAGCCATGACGGCCCGGTGGGAAGGGAGACCTTGACCGTCGAGGACAAGCCGCTCTTGGGACCCGAGCCCTTGCCCAGCGACTCTTCCGACGAAGACTCCACTGACGGGGGCGACGGCGCCGAAACCGATGGCCAGCTTTAAATAGCCGTGCGCGACAGCAGCCCCTACCGGGTCTTACCTGCTTATTACGACACCTTCATGTCCCACGTCGATTATTTGACCTGGGGCCAATTCCTGCGCCGCGTCTGGCGAAGGCAAGGACTGAATCCCGGCGATATCCTCGAATTGGGCGCGGGCACTTGTCCCTTTCATCGCACCCAACCCTTTCCTCCCCAGGCGGAAGTCATCTACACCGATTTATCCGCGGCCATGCTCGCGGCGGCCGATAGGAGCGACCATGCCACGGGGAAAAAGAAGCCCGGCCCGAAGCACCGGGCCGCATGCAATGCCATTTCCCTGCCTTTCCGCAGCCGGTCTTTCGATTTAATCCTCATGGTCTATGACGCTTTCAATTACCTCATGGATGAAAAAGGCGTGTTGGCTTGCTTGCAGGAAGTCAAACGGGTTTTGCGGCCCGGCGGCCTATTCATCTTCGACGTAACCACCCTCACCAATTCCCAGCGGCATTTCCAGGATTTACTCGAAGTCGAGGAATTGCCGGACGCCACCCTCATCCGGCGCAGCCATTTCGACGAAACCAGCAGCTTGCAGGAAACCGCCTTCACCGTTTTCCTGGAAGATCCCGATCATCGCTACCGCAAGGAAGAGGAAATTCACCAGCAAAGGGTTTTTCCCCTCGCGCAAATCCAAATGTGGGCGGACAAGGCCGGATTGGCCCGCAAAGGATGCTTCGCGGGGTTTAGCTTTAAACCCGGAACCGAATCCTCGGAACGGGTCCATTTCGTTTTATCCACATGATTTGGTTCAAGCATGTCAGCCGGGTCTATGAGCGGGAGTTCCGGGCCCTGGACGATGTGCATTTCACCATCGATCGCGGCGAATTCGTGTTCTTAACGGGGCCATCCGGAGCCGGGAAAACCACCTTGATGCGCCTCATCTACATGGATGAGCAACCCGACCGCGGCGAAGTGCTCATTTCCTTCAATAAGGATTTGACCTATCGCAGCCATGAAACCGCGCGATCCCGCGTGCAGTTATTGCGGCGCCGGTTGGGCATTGTCTTTCAGGATTTCAAATTGCTGTATGACCGCACGGTTTTTGAAAACGTGGCGTTTTCCCTGCGTATCGCGGGCTATACCAGTAAAAAAATGAAGGAAAGGGTTTTCGAAGTGCTGGCCATGGCCGGCATATCCCATAAATCCAAATCCATGCCCTATCAGCTTTCCGGCGGGGAACAGCAAAGGGTGGCCATTGCCCGGGCCGTCGCCAATGAACCTTATATCGTTTTGGCCGATGAACCCACGGGTAATCTCGATCCCGACACCTCCCGGGAAATCCTGAAAATTTTTCAGGAAATCCATGCCAAAGGGACGGCTGTGCTGATGGCGACCCATGATTACCAACTCATGGAAAATCTTCCGTATCGGCGGATGATGCTCCAGCGAGGCAGCCTGGTCAACCGCGATTTCCTTTGATCCCCTCTCAAACGAGGCAATTTCCGCCCCCTTTTGTACAATTTCCTTGTGCATCATGACATCCTGACCCTTCCTCCTTGCGGGCTTGCCACCGGTTCGGTGCGCCCTCCCGGATCCAAAAGCCTAGCCAACCGCGCCTTACCCCTCGCCGCCCTGGCCGAAGGGACGACGACCCTGACGTATTTGCCCGACGGCGAAGACGTCTTTCTCATGCGCGAAGCCTTGCAACGTCTCGGTTTGCATATCACGCCTTTGAACGCCACCACGGAAACCCTGACCGGGCCGGGTGGTCCGTGGGGCCCGCAGGCCCGCGAAAACGCCGCCACCCTCGATTTGCACCTGGGCAATTCGGGCACGGCCACCCGCATCTTGGCGGCTCTCTTATGCGGAGGGCGGGGCCGGTTTCAGCTGGACGGGGTTTTGCGCATGCGCGAACGTCCTATCGGGGATCTCATCGACGCATTATTGCCGCTTTGCGGCGCCACGACCATCACCTATACCGGCAATCCGGGCTATCCCCCCATCCACATCGCCGCCAATGGCCTGCAAGGCGGAATCACCACGGTGCAGGGCACGGTGAGCAGCCAATACCTGACCGGCCTATTGCTCAGCCTGCCGCTTTGCCGGGAGGCGGTCACCATCGAGGTCAAAGGCAAACTGGTTTCAGCCCCTTATGTCACGATGACCTTGTCGGTCATGCGCGATTTCGGCGTGGAGATTCAAAACGAGGACTTCCGGCGTTTTCATTTCGCTCCGGGGCAGAAATACCGCAGCCCGGGCACCTATGCCATCGAACCCGACGCCTCCTCCGCCTCCTACTTTCTGGCCGCCGGGGCCATAGCCGGGGGGGAAGTCGAAATCCAGGGCTTAGGGAAAAGCAGCCTGCAGGGTGAAATCCGTTTCGCCGAAGTGCTGGCCCGCATGGGCGCGCAAGTGACGTGGAAAGCGGATTCCATCGCCATCCGGCCTCCCGCCGCCGGCAAGTTGCAAGGGCTGGACATCGACATGGATCTCATGTCGGATACCGGCATGACCTTGGCGGTCACCGCCCTTTTCGCCTCCGGCCCAACCACCATTCGGGGCATAGGCAATTGGCGGGTCAAGGAAACCGACCGCATCGACGCCATGGCGACCCAATTGCGCAAGGTCGGGGCCACGGTGACGACCGGGGCGGATCACTTGCAAATCACGCCCCCCGCGCAATTACAGCCGGCCACCATAGACACCTACCAGGATCACCGCATGGCCATGTGCTTCTCCCTGGTCTGCCTGGGCGGGGTTCCCGTTTCGATACGCGATCCCGGTTGCGTTTCCAAAACCTTTCCCGCCTATTTTCCGGTCTTACGGGAATTGCTGCGCCAGGGTCCGCAACCCGACGCCCCCTTGCCCGAGTTCCGCCGAGCATGAGCCGCTGGCCGGCCAGGGGACTGCTGGGATTTTTGTCCATGATGGGCATGGCCCGTTGCGAGCCGGATAATCTGGATCAGAGGGCCCTGGATTCCATCCGCAAATCGTCTCCCGTCCTGCCGGCCAAAACCATGCCCGCCCTGGGTCTCCCCGCCGTCCCCAAGTGGCCGTCCATACCCCCGACGCATTGGCATACCGAACCTTCCGATGGCCTGGATTCCCTAATCCGGAGCATTTGGTCCAAATCGAGAACCGGCGGACGTCTGGGGGTGAGCGTTTACTCGACGAAATACGGGCGCGCCGAAGGCGGCATGAATGAAAAGGACGATTTCACTCCGGCCTCCAACCTGAAACTCATCGTCACCGCTGCGGTCATCGACACCTTCCCCGTCAATTATTTTCCCGTCACCACCTTGGAAGTGCGCGGGCATCTCGAAGGCCGGACCTTGCACGGGGCCTTGGTGGCGGTCGGCGGGGGGGATCCCAATGTCAGCAACCGCTTCTTTCCCGACGCCTTGCGGCCGCTCAAGCCATTCAGCGACAGCCTCCGACTCATGGGGATAGACAGCCTCATCGGCGCGGTGGCCACGGTCGATACCTTTTTCCAGGGACCATTGCGCCCCTCCGCCTGGAAGCCCCATCATTTCAATACCTGGTATGGGGCCGAAGTCTCTTCTTTGTCCTACCAGGACAATGCTTTCGACATCACCATCATGCCCTCGGCGACCATGAATGCCGCGCCGATCGCCCTGGTCGAGCCCGACATCGGCTATGTGCGGGTCATCAATAAGGCCAAGACCGTACCCGGAGGAAAACGGCGACTCTATGTCAATCAAGGCCGGGATTCGACCCAAATCACCCTGACCGGCACCATCGGCGTCAAGTCGGGGCCGCTGCACATGGTCTTGCCCGTGCGTCATCCCCCCACCTATTTCAAGGCCGCCTTGCTCAAGTCCCTGCGGCAGGACAGCCTGGCCATGGTTTTGGATTCCACCCGCTTCCGGGCCGATACCTTGCCGCTCATCCGCAGCTTCGCCTTAACCACCGCCCCGCTTTACGACATGATAGAAGAGGTGAACCAGCGCAGCCAAAACCTGCAGGCCGAATCCCTCTTGCGGCATCTCGGGCGTTGGGTTTACCACCATGCCTCCGACACCGCGGGAATCCGCGCCGAATACCATTTCCTCGCCAAAATCGGGTTGGACAGCAACGATTTCACCTTGAAAGACGGCTGCGGACTTTCCTCCGACAACCGGGTGAAGCCCCAAGCCATGGCGGGCCTCTTATCGGCCATGGTCAAACACCCCTATGTCGATGATTATATCGCCTCCCTGGCCAGTCCGGGTCTGGACGGCGCCACCGGACGCCGGCTGCGCCCCTGGTATCAAAGCAATATGATCCGCTATAAGACGGGATCGATTAACCGCGTCCAGGCTTTGTCCGGATATGCCTTCGGCATCGACGGGGATACCTTGGCCGTCGCCACCTTCCTCAATGATTTTCCCGGCTCCTCCGAAACCGCCTCCAAATTGCTGGACACCCTCTTCGTGCATATCGCCTCCTGGTTCAATAAAGAGCGCGAAAGCGTCATCGCGGCGCATAAGCTGATGACGAGGCCCGGGGTTCCGGCGCAATACCGGGAACGATTGCGGTATTTCTCCGCCTCCCTGGAAGGCTTGCCCTATTTTCTCGGGCCTACGGGCGAAGGCCGCTTCGCCAGCCCCGATTCCAAGCCCATCGTCGATATGAGCCGCTTCGACTGCGTCACCTATATCGAAAGCGTGATGGGCATGTCCCTGGCCCACTCGGCGCGTGAGGTCTTGCCCGTGGTCAAGCGTTTGCGTTATCGCGGCGACACCTTGGCCTATACCACCCGCAACCATTATTTCGTGGCCGACTGGCTGGCGAACAACGCCCGTTACGTGAAGCAAGTCCCCGTCCCCGGCGATACCGTGGCGAAGCGCACCATCAACAAGGTGAAATTCTTCCAGGATAAAAAACTACCCGCGCCCAAAAGCGATCCCGTTTTGGATTTCCGCTATTTGCCTTATGAAAAAGCGCTTGAATTGGCCAAAAATTGGACCTTGCCGCCTGGTTTTTACGGCATTGCCTTCGCGACCGATATTCCGGGTTTGGATGTCACCCATACCGGCTTCCTCATCGCCGACGCGGGAAAGCCGGTGCAGCTCCGTCACGCGAGCCAGGCGATTGGGCATGTCGCCACCATGGATTTCGCGGGCTATTTGGAATCTCGCCGGGGGAAGTGCTCCGGAATCGTGGTTTTCGAATTCCTGAATCCCTGATCTTTCCAACCGAGCTACTTATATTCCTTGCCGGTGGATACCAAGCAACAATTAGCGGAAGCCCAGACCCTCTACGCCGAATGGCTGAAACGCAAAGGCATGTTCTATACCAAGGAACGCGCGCTTTTGCTCGATTTCGTCATGAGCCGGCAAGGCCATTTCAGCGCGGACGAATTGCTTTTCGAATTGCAAAAAGCCCAGGCCAAGGTTTCCCGCGCCACGCTTTACCGCAGCCTCAACCAAATGGTCGAGGTCGGATTATTGACCGAATCCGATTTCGGACACGGCCATACCCACTATGAGGTTTCCCTGGGAGAAAGACCCCACGTGCATTTCATTTTCACCGACACCGGCGAAGTGAAGGAAATGCATAGCCAGAAAATCGAGGACGCTTTGAGCGACTTGGCCCGCAAGGAGGGCTTCAGCATCAAACGTTACAAGATTCAGGTTTTCGGGGAGAGCCGCAGGATCCGATGATGCATGCTTGAGTGGGGACCCGCTTCAGGTTTGGCCGCGGCGGGGTTTCTGGCCGGCGCGCTCAATGCCTTGGCCGGCGGCGGCGGCTTCATCGTCTTGCCGGTGCTGATGCTGGCCGGCTCCCCGGCCATCCGGGCCAATGCTTCGGGTTCGCTGGCGGTGTGGCCCGGGGTCTTGATGACCATGCTGGCTTTCCGCCATAGTCTTGGCCGCAGCCAGGTGTCTTTGCCCCTCTTCGCGGGCATAGGGATAGTGGGCAGCGTCCTGGGCGCGTTTCTGCTGCTCTATACCTCCAATGCCGCCTTTATCGGCATGTTGCCCTGGCTGCTTTTGGCGGCGACCTTGCTATTCCTCTTTGGGCCCCGGCTGACCCAGGCGGCCTTGGCCCGTGGCGGGAGTTGGGCCCAACTCCATCGCCGTCCATGGCTGGTGCCTGTCCTTTTATCGGTAGTCGCCGTCTATGGCGGCTATTTCGGAGGAGGCATGGGGATTATGACCTTGGCGGTATTGGCCCTACTGGGACTCACCGACATTCACGAATTGAATGCCGTGAAGGCGCTGCTGGTCTTTTTCATCAGCACGGTATGCGGATTGGTTTTCATCTGGCAAGGGGCGGTCGATTGGAAACCGGTTTTGCCGATGATGGCGGGAAACGCGCTGGGGGGTTATGCGGCCAGCAAATGGGCCATGGGGCTGCCCAAACCTTTGCTGAGAAAGGTGATCAGCGGCTTATGCATTCTGATCACCCTGGCGTATTTCGCCAAAGCCTGGTTTTGAAAAGGCTTACTTGCTGTAGAACTCGACGATGTATTGCTCGTTGAGTTTGACGGGGATTTGGTCGCGAAGAGGCTTAGCCAAGAGCTTGCCTTCCATTTTGACCTTGTTGATCTCGTAGTACTCGGGAACCATGACGCTGCCCGAATTGGTCAAAGCCTCGACGATTTGCACATGACCCTTGCTCTTTTCGTGGATGGCGATGACATCGCCGACCCGCAATTGCTGGCTGGGGGTGAAAATGCGGCGGCCATTGACGGTGAAGTGGCCATGGGCGACGTATTGACGGGCCGCATAAATGGTGCGGGCGAAACCCATGCGGTAAATGGCGGCGTCGGCGCGTACTTCCAAATGGATGAGCAGGGCGGTGCCCGAGCTCTCATGGCTATGGGAAGCCTTTTGGAAATAAGTCCGCAACTGCTTCTCCGACACATTGTAGGTGTGTTTGAGACGCTGCTTTTCCATCAGCTGGGTCTTATAGGTGGACGGGCTCTTTTTACGCGCCAAGCCATGCTGGCCGGGGACGAAGGAGCGGCGCTCCATGATACGGGCGGCCTTAGGCGTCAGGGCGAGACCTAAAGCACGGGAAATTTTGACTTTTGCAGCTGCAGGCATCCGGTGTCCTCTAACTCATCTATCCATTTAAGGGGAAGGGAATGTACATCCCCCTGGCTCCGATTTCAACGGGTTAGGGCCTCTTGACCCCCAAAATGTCCGGGCTTCAATTTATGGCCTGCCCTTTGTTAATTTCGCCCATACTTTCGCGCTAGAGGGGAGGACGGCAAAATGCCCAAATCTGACGAAATTTCGGTTCAAGAGCTCAATGAAATCCTGGAAAGCCACCCCGAGACCGCCTTAATCGATGTGCGGGAACAAGAGGAATTCGACGAGGTCAACCTCCAAGGCAAACTCGTCCCTCTCAGCGCCTTGGAGCAGCGATGGTCGGAAATTCCCAAGGAAGGGCCGGTTTATATCTATTGCCGCTCGGGGCGTCGATCGCGTACCGCCATCGAATTCCTCAAGGGCAAGGGCTACGAGAATTGCTTCAACGTGACCGGCGGCATTCTCGCCTGGCTCAATGAGGTCAATCCCGAGGGACGTTAACGATTGGAGCCGGTCTCAAAATTCTTTTGTGGCACCCTGCCCGAACGGGTGCGATACAGGCTCTAGGCCCAGGTTTTCCGGAAGACTTCCGGATCGAAGCCGATAGTCGCCTTCTTGCCGTCGGTGACCATGGGCCTTTTCATCAGCCGGCCTTGGCCCGTCAGCAGCCGTATCATGCCGGCTTCGTCCATGGCCGCGATTTTGTCCTTGATGCCTTGGGCCTTATACACTTCGCCGCTGGTATTGAAGGCCTTTTTCACCGGTAAACCGCTGGCTTGGATCAGGGCTTTCAAGGCGGTCGCCCCGGGAGGTTTTTCGGTGATGTCCACGAAGGCATAAGGAATTTCGGCGGCCTCCAAAGCCTTTTCCGCCTTGCGGCAGGTGGAGCATTTCTTGTATCCGTAGAAGGTAATGGCGGGCATAAGCCCGGAATGTAAATCGGTGATCGCTACCTTATGAGCATGACGCGCAAAAGGCGACCGGGAAGCCGGGGCTTTGGAAAACTCTTGCATGGCTTGCGCCAGGCCACCCTCCTGTTTTTGGCCGTCACCGTCCTCATCACCTTGCTGCTGAGATTCATCCCTCCCCCCGCCACGCCCCTCATGGGTTGGCGGGCCGTCGAAGCCGCTTGGCAAAAAAAACCGGTGAAATGGAAAAAAACCTGGCGGCCCCTGGAGCAAATGTCGCCGTCATTGGCGCGCGCCGTCGTGGCCTCCGAGGATCAACGCTTTTTCTCGCATCATGGCTTCGATTTGGAAGCCATCCAAAACGCATTCCGCGCCAACCAAGCCGGACGTCGCAAGCTGGGGGCGAGCACCATCAGCCAGCAAACCGCCAAGAACCTCTTCTTATGGCCGGATAGGACCTGGTTGCGCAAAGGCCTGGAGGTTTATTTCACTTTGCTTTTGGAATTGCTGTGGAGCAAGAAACGGATTCTCGAGGTCTATTTGAATGTGGTTGAAATGGGTGACGGTGTATACGGCATGCCCGCCGCCGCCGAAAAGTATTTCGGGAAACCGGCCAAACGGCTGCAGGCCGAAGAAGCCGCGCTCCTGGCGGCCTGCCTGCCCGCCCCCCGGCGATGGAAGCCCACGCATTTGACCCCTTACCTGGCCGGCAGGCAGAGATGGATATTGCGGCAAATGCAGCAGATAGGCCCTTTGCCTTTATGAGACGTTGGTGCGCATGAGCGCGGCGCTGTACTTCAGCAATTCCATGGATTTGCTGCTCGACCAATTGGCCGAGGAAATCGCGCCGGGCGATCCCTTTTTCGCTCCCAATCTCGCCACAGCCACCCCCGCCATGCGGCGGTTGGTACAAATGGGGCTGGCCGAAAGAATGGGTGTCGCCGCCAACCTCGGTTTCCAACCCCTGGAAAAATCGCTTTGGCATTGCCTCGCCGAACTCGACCTTTACCGCCAAAGCGAGGAGCGCGAGCCCGCGCGCCTGCTCGATCCCGAAACCATGCAGGCTTTGCTATTGGCCCAATTATTAGGACGGCCTCCCGCCTCGGCGGCCCATTACCTGACCGGCTTAGGGCGGTCCCCGGCATCGGGTGACGCCATCCCATCCTCGCCGGCCGCTTGGCGCAAGGCCTTGCAATTGGCCGGCCGCCTCGCCGCGCTATTCCGCGAATACGAGTATAGCCGCGTCCGCGAGCATGGCCGCGAAGGCTTGGCGGCCTTATGGCTGCATGGGCGGCCCTGCTTTTCGGAATATCTCTCCGATCAGGTCGCCGACGGAGTGAGGCACCGCGTGGCCGATTTGGAAGGCTGGCAAAGCGAATTGTACCGGCAGGTTTTCGGGCCGGGAGGTTTGCGCGATGCGCTCGGCGAACAAACCGGGGTTTACCGGTACACCTTGCCGCAATACAGCCAAATGGTATCGCAGCAGGAAAGGACCGAAAAGCGGGACCGCCCTACCTGGCACTTGTTCGGACTGGCGCATATTTCCCCTTTCCACCGCAGCCTGATCCAATGGCTGGCCGATGAGGACGCCACGGGCGGTAATCCCGCCCATTTCCGCATTTACGCTTTGAACCCTTGCGCCGAATACTGGGAAGACGCGCTCGATCCTTCGTCGCGCCGCCGGCAATTGCAGCAAAACCTGTTGCGGCGCGAGAAATTCGCCTCCTGGCGTCCCCTGTCCCGGCAGGAAAAGGAGAGCTTGCGGCTGCAAGAGGAAATCCTGTGGTCCGAGTCCTTGTCCGAAGATCCCGAAGACAATGCTTTATTGGCGCGCTGGGGCAAGGTCGGCCGGGAGAATATCCAACTCTGGTGCCAGGTGACCGACTACGCTTTCGCCGGCCGGTTTCGGGAGCCTACCCGCGAGCATTTGCTGGCCACCCTCCAAGCCTCGGTTTTGCATCGCTCCGCCCCCCTTTCGGGCGAAGACAGGCGGGAGCAGGACGAATCGGTGAAAATCCTGGCGGCACCGGAAATCCACCGGGAAATGGAAGCCATCCTGGGCGATATGCTGCGCCGCTTCCATTCCGATCCCGGTTTGAAGCCCGACGACGTCGCCTTGCTTTTGCCCAATCCGCAAGACTATGGCCCGGCCATCGAGGCCGTATTCGGATCGCGGGGGCCGGGGGACGCGGGCTTTATCCCTTATGTCAGGCCCGAAGCAGGTTTGCCCGCGTCCGATCCCTATTGGCGCGGCTTATCCATTCTGGCCGACATGGCCGAAGGCGAATGGGGCCGGCCGCAATTCCTGGCCTTGATACAAAATGATTGCTGCCTCCGGAAGCTCGGCCTCGACGCCGAGGACGCCGGCAACCTGGTCCAGGCGGTGGCTTCCCTGCACCTATTCCAAGGAGACGTTTCCGAAACGGACGCCCAGGCCCGGACGACGCCCGATCCCCATCGCTTCCGGATCGGCCTGAGACGCATGCTGCTGGCCCTGTGGATGGAATCTCCCAGTGACTTGGAAGATACGTCTTATAAGGGTTACCTACCCAGGGGCGTTCCGCTCCTCGATCGGGAAACCCTGGGGGCCATGGCCCGGCTGCTCGACGTTTTAGAGGCGGGCCTCGCTCCTTTTATGCGATCGGAAAGCCGCAGCCTGCTCTCGTGGTCGGAATCCTTCTTCGCCATGGCGGAGGCCTGCCTTTCGCCCGACGACGGTCGTGCGGGAGAGGCGGCGCTGGCGCGGCATCTCACGCGATGGCGGCTGCGCCTGGGCGAGCAAGACCTCGCCCTGGCCCAGGCGGAGAAAGCCGGGACCGGCCAGGCAAGCCCGCGGGGATGGCCGAAAACGTTTTTCCTGGAAAGCCTGCGGCTGGCGCTTTCCTCCTCCGACATCGCTGGCGCGCCCTGGCTGTCGGGCGGGGTGCAAATCGGCAGCCTCGACGCCTTGCGCGGCCTTCCCTTCCGCGTGGTTTACGTTGCCGGATTGCAAGAAGGCGATTTTCCGGACGAACCCCTGCAGAACAGCCTCGATCTGCGCCAATTCCGGCGGGTTATCGGCGACCTCGAACCGGCTTCACGCAACCGCTATGCCTTGCTCATGGCCCTCATGCAAGCCGGCGAAGCCGTGATTCTCTCCTATGTGGACCGCGATTTGGAACGCGATCGCCTGCAGCAAAAAAGCTCCGCCTTGGGGGAATTGATCGATTTCCTGGAAAGCGATATCCTGCCACCCCTCGACGCGACGAGCGGCCGACGGAATGCTTTCCGCTTGCAGCCCGTCGCCTTGAACCCGCTCTCGGCCTTGCCCCCGAGCCCTTTTCCCGGGGATAGGAAACTCGCCGCCATCTGGAATGCCCCTTCCGCACCAAGCCATCTCGAACCGGATCCGCCCGCGAAGGCCGAAACCGATTTCACCGCGGCCCCTAACGAGCCCGTCCACGATGCCGATTTGGACCTCTACGATATCGAGCAATTTTTGCGGTATCCCCGGCGACAAAGGCTGAAGCGTCGCTTGGGCTTATCCAACCGTTCCCAGCAAGAACTGGAAACGGAAGAGCCCTATACCTTGCCCGCCGCGTTGTTGAGGAAGTTGCCCTGGGAATGCCTGGCCGAGGCCGCTTGTAGCGGAGCGGGTTTCGATTTCCCATCCGTTCTGGAACGGCGCCTGCGGAGGGCTTCCTTGAACGGTGAATTGCCTCCCGGCTTATTCGGCGACCAGGCCCGCGAGGCATTGAAGACCATGATAAGCCGATGGTGGGAAGGCCTGGTCACGCGCTTGGGGCCGTCCTGGGGCACGGCTCAGTGGCAATCCCTGCGGGCATTGAAAATGGGATCGGTCCGCCTGCGGGCGCCGCATTTGCCGCCGCTGGAAATACCCGCCTTGGAAATAGGACCTTGGAAATTGCACGGCTCCCAGAATTTCGTCTTCGCCCGCGAAGGCGGGGGCATGGGCCTGCTCCTGGAGAGCTTCGGAAAATTCTCCTGGCCCCAAATCCTGAGGCCCTGGTTGATCGGCAACGCGGCTCTTTTGGCCGGCCATCCCATGCGGGCGTGGCTGGAAAAGGGCCCGTTGGAAGCCTGGTTTTTTCCGGCGGCCGGTAAGCCGGAGAAACCCAGGTGTTACCGTTTCGCCCTGGAGGCCGATGAGGCCAGCCGGTGGATGGAGCGAATCGCGAAGACGCTGGTCGCGGATCAGAATAGCCCGCTGAATCCGGTGGGCCCGGATCTGGGACTGTGGGAAAAGGCGCTCAAAATCGATAAGCCTCCTTTTCCCTGGCAAGGAGCGGAAGGTGAAGCCGAAAGATTCCGCCACTTGGTGATGAGACGATCGGCCCAGCAAGCTTTCCAAGCCGAACCGGGCCAGGGTGCTTTGGCCGAGGCGGCCAACCTTTTGCCGGAATTACCCTTGCTCGATCCCGTTGTTTGGGCGCGGGATTATTTCGACCCCATTCTGGCCTCCGCCCAGCCCGCGCGGGAAGACGACGAATGACGGCCGTCAGCCGCGAATGCCCTCCAGCGGTCGCCGCCCTGGACTTGACCCAGCCGGGATGGCTGGAAGCATCGGCGGGTTCGGGTAAGACCTATGCCATCGAACACCTGGTCGTCCGGCTCTTGTGCGAGCGGCCCGAGTTATCGCTGGCCGGCCTTTTATTGGTGACCTTCACCGAGAAGGCGGCCGGGGAATTGAAGGAAAAAATCCGCCGGCGCCTGCGCACCGAAGCCGCCAGGCCGGATCTTCCCGCCGCGCTCCAAGCCCGGTTACAAGCCGCCTGGTTGCATTTCGACAAGGCGGCCGTCCACACCATCCATGGTTTTTGCCTGCAAGCCCTCAAACGTTATGCTTTTGAAATCGGGGGACTCTTCGAAGCCGCTTTGACCTCCGATAAAGTCCTATTGGAAAAAAGCCTGCTCGCCTTGAGGCGTCAAGCCGCCGACGGCCTCTTGTCGGTAGTCGAAAGCCAGGCCTTGGCTCGGACGGCCTTGCCGGATTTGGCCGGAGACCTGGCCAGGTTTTCCCAGGCTTTCCGTTTCGAGCGCGGCGACACCCTGCATCCCATACCCGATCCCAACCTCGCCGCCGAGCTGAAAGCGCGAATCAAGGCGGACATCGAAACGCTCCGCCATTCGCTGGCCGGCGAAAGCGATGCCTCGCTGGCGGACCAGGCTTGGTTCATCGCCTTTACCGCGCTTTTCAAAGGCCGCAAAGGACCCGGCGGCTATGAGCGCCGCAAAAAAGCCCTCGGCGACCTGCACCGTTTGCTGTGGGAGCATCCGGACGATATCGAGGAATGGGCCAAGGTTTTTTCCCGGTCAAAGGGGATTCTCGCGGCGGAAAACGCGGCCCTGCTCCAATGGGAAGGGTTGATGGAGCCCGATGCCGACCTGGCGTCCCTCCTGCAATCCGCGCAAGTACCGCTGGCAGCATTGCCGGGACGTTTGGCGGCCTGGCAAGCGGCGGCGGACGACGAGGCCTTGGCTCCCCTTTACCATGCCGTCATGGCCGTCGGTCGGACGGCCGGCGATCTCAAACGCGATCAAGGCTGCCTTACCTACGACGACATGGCTTTAAGGCTTTGGGAAGCCTTGGTCGCTTCCAAGGATTTGGCCGGTCTATTGCGCAAGCAATATCCCGTCGCCATCGTGGATGAATTCCAGGATACCGACCCGGTGCAATGGGCTCTTTTCCGGAAACTGTATCTCGATCAGGCCATTCCTTTGCCCCTTTACCTGGTGGGCGATCCCAAACAGGCCATTTACGGTTTTCGCGGCGGCGACCTGGCCACCTATCTCAGCGCGCGGCGGCAATTGCAAGACCTGAGTGAAAGGCGGATGGCCACCGGCTTCGGGCTTCCCGCGAATTTCCGTTCCCGCGAGGACTTGATAGCCGCCCTCAACGGCGTTTTTTCCCAGCCCCATTGGTTCGGACACACCGATCCCCAGCCTCTCTCCGACGTTTGGAAATTGCCGCCCACCGACGCCAAAATCACTTTCCTCCCCGCTCGATTCGGAGGCAGCCCCCGGCAAAACGCCGAGGATCACACGCTCCATCCCGAACCCATAATCCTCTTTGAACCGCCCCGCGCCGAAGGAGCGGGCAAGGAAGACCTTCAAGACGCGGGCGATCGTTTCATCGCCGCGAGCATCGCGGAATTATTGCGCGAGCCGAGGCGATTGCTCATTCCGAACGGCGAGGGAGGCCTGCGGCCCATGCACGCCGGCGACGTTTGCATCCTCCTGCGCAAACACAAGGACAGGCAAGGTTTGGAGAGGTGGCTGCGGCGGTTGCGCATCCCTTTCCACATCTATAAGCAGACGGGCCTGTTCGAAGGCGAAGAGGCGGGCCATATCGCCTCGGTGCTCCAAGCCGTGGCCCATCCCCTGGACGCCGAAAAACAAATCGCCGCCAATCTAAGCGCCCTGTTGAATCCCGATCCGCTTCGCCATCCCGTCCGGGAAACCTTGCATCCGCAACTGGAAAGTTTGCGGCCGCTGGCTCTCGCGGGCCAATGGCCCATGTTCTTCCGGCGCTTATTCGAGGAAACCGGACTCTTCGAGCGCCTTTGCCGGGATAAAGCCGGCGGCGAGAAAATCAGCCGCTACCGCCACCTCGCGCAAAGGCTCGGCAAGGAAGCCCTCGCTTCGGGGCTGGGTCCCGAAGGCCTGGCGGATTTGCTGACGCGATGGCGGCACCAGGAAATGGAAGAGGAGCCGGAAAGCGAAGGCGACATCCGCCGGGTTTCCGACGACGGCGACAAGGTGACCCTCCTGACCATGCATGCCAGCAAGGGTTTGGAATTTCCCGTCGTCTATATCGCGTATTCGGCCGGGGAGGGCCGGTTGAGATCGCCACGGCTCAGGCATGCCCAGGGTATGGGATGGACTTTTTTCCTGCGGCCGCCGGATGAAGCGCATCGCGAAGCCCTGCGCATGGAGGCGATAGAAGAAGACAAGCGCTTGCTCTATGTCGCCCTGACCCGGGCCCAATTCAAATTATTCGTGCCCCTGGTTTCGCCCGATGGCGAAAGGCAAGGCGCTTTGCCCAATCCCCTGGCCGGCTTCGTCCACCAGGCCATGCGCCAAGCCATGGCGCAATCCCCTTCCCTATTCAAGCTGGTGGAAGCCCCCTTCCCCACCGAAGGTAATAGTCCCCGCGCTTTGGATTCTTCGCCGCCTCACGAGGGGTTACCGGCTTCCGGGAGGGGTAATACGGACCTGGCCTTTCCGGATGCGGATGCCGGATGGATTTTGCCCGACGCGTTCGGCCGTCGCCGACGCCTCGCATCGTATTCCCTATTGGCTCAAAGGCGGAAATCCCTGCTGCAAACCGCGGAAGGCCGCCGCCTGGAACCCGATGAATGGGAAATCGATAACCAGTCGCTTGAAAACGCGGCGGCGGTCGCGCAGGTAACGGACAAGATACCCTGGATATTGCCGCCGGGAGCGCGATCCGGCAATTTGCTGCATGGCTGCCTGGAAAACATCGACTTCCGATGGGCCCGGGATAAAGCCGGTCCGGAGGAATTTTTACAAGGACCGGCATTGGAGGTCATCGCCGGGCAAATGCAATGGCATGGGTTTGAAGCGAGTCTTTTGCCCGAAGTCGCGAGGTTGGTATTCACCGCGCTCAACCAATCCCTGCCCGGCCTGGGCGATGACCCGGATTTCCGCCTCTCCCAGGGAGTCGATGCCTTGCCGGAATTGGAATTCATGTTGCCCTTCGCGGGAGCGGAGGCGGGTGGGCGGGACATTCCCGAAACGAGGCGCGCGGACGGTTACTTGTGGGGTTATATCGATCTGGTCTTCCGCCATCGGGATCGTTGGTATGTCATCGACTGGAAATCCAACTGGGTGGAAGATTATAGCCCCGAAGCCCTGGCTGTCAAAATGGCCGAGGAAGCCTATGACTTGCAAAGCCGCCTCTATGCCCTCGCGATACACCGCTGGCTCCGGGGACGGCAAAAGGATTATCGCGCCGACCTCCACTTCGGAGGCGTCTATTATCTCTTTTTGCGCGGCCTTACCGGCCACGGAAACCAAGGCATCGTCGGGTGGCGCCCTTCCGAACGGGATTTGGAGCACCATTATCCCGCCTATATCGCCGAAGCCTTGGGGTTACCGCCGCGCGCCAGGCTCGACTGGAGGAAAGGCTGATGCCCACGCCCGGAACCTGGGACGCGGAAGCCAGCGAAAGGCTCGCGGAGGGGCGTCTCGATCAGGCCGATCTTTCCCTCATCGACACCCTTTGCCGTCTCGCCGGGAAACATGAAGACCCGCAACTCCGGCGAGGCCTGGCCGAAATCGCCGAAGCCCTGAAGCAGGGCGCGGTACGCATTCCCCTGTCCGCCTTGACCGATAGGGATTTCGCCGCCAAGGTCGGCGGGGATGGATATCCGGCCATCCTGGGCAAAGCGGGTGAATACCGGCCGCTTATCGCGGATCAAGATTGCCTGTATCCGCAGAAAAACTTCGCCGCCGAGGTGGACGTCGCGCGCTTATTGCGGGAGAGGCTTCATCCCAAGGCCGGCGGGCAACCCGGCGCTCCTTCGCTTGCCCAATCGCCCGAGGCGTGGATTGCCGCCGAAGCCGCCCTGGATCATGTTCTCCACCGCGCTCCGTTGATCTCTCCGCAAGGCAAGCCGCTGATCTTCGGCGAAGCCGCCGTCCAGGCCTTGCGAATGAACTTATCCCATTCCCTGATGGCCATCAGCGGCGGTCCCGGCACCGGCAAAACCTCGCTATGCGCCAATTTGTTGCGCATCCACGCGCGTTTGGGAGAAAAAGCCGCGGAAGCGCTCCCATTACGCCTTGCCCTGGCCGCGCCAACCGGCCGGGCGGCGCAAAGGTTGACCGAGTCCTTACAGGCCGGGTTATCCGCCTTGGAAAAACCCGACGCGGCCGATTTTTCCCTGCGGGATTTGCGGGCGACGACCTTGCATCAATTGCTGGATTACGATGCCGGCACCGGAGAATTCCGTTACAACCCGAGACGACCCCTGACTATCGACTTGCTCATCGTCGACGAAGCCTCCATGGTGGACTTGTTTTTATTCCGGGCCTTATTGCTCGCTTTGCCCCCCGGCGCCACCCTCATTTTGCTGGGCGACAAGGATCAATTACCCAGCGTCGAATCCGGAGCGGTATTTTCGGATTTGGCGCCGGCGCCGGGCCGATCTTCCGTCATACCGTGGGCGACCTTGGCCGGAAGCCATCGCTCCTCCCGGGAGCTGGTCCACTTCGCACAATCCCTGCTCTCCGAGGATACTCTTGGTTTGACGGAAATCCTCACCCACCCGGCGAAGGTGCAGGCCGGCACCGGCGGGGGCGGTGATTCCGGCGGGGATGCGGCAGTAAACCTGTTGGAACTGGCCTATGCCCGGAACAAAGCGGCGTGGGAAAAGGCCATCGAAAGCCGGCTGCGGCATGCGATGCCGGAAGCCGCCGATATCCACGCCCTCATCGATTTCGCTTGGCTTGAGGAACAAGATCAGGCTTTCCCCCTCTTCTTACCCGCATCCCATGACTCGGCGGGACCATTGAAGCGGGTCATGGAAGGCCTACAGCGGTTCCGCGTGTTGACTCTCTTGAAGCGCGGCCCCTTGGGTGCGGACGGCGTCAATCGCCTGGCGGCCGCCTTTTTGCGGAATCGATTTGAAATCGATACGGCTTATAAAACCAGAATCGATGGCTTCGCGGGACGAACGGCTTTTTTCCATGGCGCACCCCTTTTGGTCGAGCGCAATGACGCGGAACGCGGCATAGCCAACGGCGATTCGGGAATGGCCCTTCGCGCCCATGGCCGACTGTGGGCGGTTTTCCCCCAGGTAGACGGCTATGCCTTTTGGCCCTTATCCGCCTTGCCTCCCTCGTCGCTGGCCTTCGCCGTCACGGTGCACAAGGCCCAGGGATCCGAATACGATGAAATACTACTCGTGCTGCCCGAACCGGATCACCCCCTGCTCAGCCGGCAAATCCTCTATACCGCCATCACCCGCGCGCGGAAAAGGATTTGGATTCTGGGCGAAAGGGAAGCCTTGGAAAATGCGGCCCTTCGTTCCCAATTGCGGGAGAGCGGCTTGAGAGGCCGCGTGGAAAAGACGGTTTGAACCTGATTCTAAGGGATGGCCAGCCGGAAACGTTGCGAAATATGCGCTTGCCGGATCACGACTTGATAAACTCCGCTCAGCGGCCGCACGAAATCGAAATGCCCCTGCACGTCGTTGAGGGATAGAACCCGGCGCCCCCGGTAATCGAGGACTTGCACCTGGTATTTGCCTTCACCTCCGCGCAGTTCCACCCGGCCCGAGGCATAGGCGAGCACCATGTTCCGGCCATTACCGTTTTCCCTTGCGGATAGGACGGGCGTGGCGGTTTGCAGGGAGAATTTTTTGAAGAAGGCCCAGACCTCCTCGCTATTGTTGATTTTCGTGTTGGTATTCATCGGCCATTCATGCGTCCCTCCCGCCACCGATTGCACCACCACGTCGGCGCCTTCTTTGCACGATGAATAAGTGGAACGCGTCACCACCGAATTGGCATTGGTGGAGGGATAAGGCTTGACCACGGTCGGCGTGGTGGAGCAGCCATTGAGTTTGATCCAGGTATCGCCGCTGGTGATGAACCCATTGACGTCGAAACCCTCATTCGTTCCGAAGGTGAATATCATGGGCACCGGCCGCTTCGGACTGCAAGTCCCGTTGAGCAGGCCCGAAACCGGGGCGATGGCGGCGAAGATGTCGGCATAGCGGCAGCCGAGCTGAAAGGAGAAAAATCCGCCTTGGGAGAATCCGGAGGCATAAATCCGATTCTTGTCGATTTTGTACTTCGCGTCGACGGCATCGATGATGGCGAGGATGAAGGCGTAATCGTTGGCTCCGGCCATGTCCCAGGATTGCTGGTTGGATCCATCCGGCAAGGCATCGGGATAGACCACCAGGAATTTTTCACGATCCGCGACCGCATTCATCCGGGTCAGCCCCACCTCTTGTTGACCCGACATATTGAAGCCATGGATGACGTAAACGAGGGGTGGATTGCTTCCCAATCCGGTAGGGGCGTAAAGGATGTATTTCCGGCTCACACCGGCGACCTGCAAGGTCATGTTCTGGGACTGGGCGAAGCTATCCGCCGCCAAAATCACCAGCAAAAGCAGGGAATACAGCATGAACCGGTTCATTTTTCCTCCGCTGGGACGAACAGATGGAATCCATCTGAATCTAGGGGGAGGCGCCGGATTGCGAAGCGAAAAAATGGGGAGAATGAGAAGGGACGGAAATAGGCCGCTATTGCGGGATATCGGATTTTGGCGATGGCGGCAAATCCCGCTTCCGGCTCCCGTCGAGCCTCCAGTACCGGCCGGCATTCCAAAAGACCGGCGGCTGAAAACCGGTGCGACTGGCCCGGGTATCAATGCCCATCCTCTCAGGCTTATGAGATAAGGCCGTTGGCTCCTCGAAGAAGTGGTAGCGGATACCCGTCTGGTAATCGGTATAGTGGATATAGTCGCCATTCATCCAGAACAGGACCTTGCGCGGGTTTTTCTGCCCGGGGACCGGCCAAGGCATGATGGGCCTGACATTATTCTTGCTGGAACCCGAGGTGACCTGGGTGCTCGTCCAAGTATTCCCCCCGTCCGGGGTATTCCATTTCTCGATTTCGAAAATTCCTCCAACCGTGCCGTTTGGGGGGCGCGAGAGATAGACCTCGGAAGGGTCCTGAGGATTGAGGAAAATGCCCCCGGAATACTGGGGTTCCCTTTCGGTGGTACCCGATGGGGTTTGCGGGAACCAGCGAGCGGCCTTGCACATTTCCTTCACCTGCCATTGGGATCCGGTCCAACGGGAGTAATAGTAGCGGTGATCGGCGTCGGTAGGCATCACGCTGAAAACCAGGATGGGATGCTTGAGGGAATCCAAACCCACGTCCCAAATCCAAGCCTTGCCATTGGAGGCGCCATTGTAGACGCGGTCGGCTTCATTGGGTTCCACGGGGGCTTGAGGCACGTTTTTAATCTTCGTCCCATTAGCGTGGTAAAAAGCCCCATTCTCGTAATACATGTAATAGATGCTGTTATTGCCGACATCGCGGGGATGCCCATCGGTGAAACCAAAATGGATGCGCGAGACGCCGTCGCTCTGGTAGCGAACATAGGGACGGGCAGCGCCTCCGCCTATCCACTGGGCCGGAGCGCTCCAGGTAGCGCCATCATCATCCGACGTGGAGGCGGTGGGGTGCCAATTGACCACGCGGTTGAAGAAGTAAAGGCGGTTGTTTTCCGCGGAAAGCCGGAAAGGGTTGGCATAGGTGGTATTCTCGGGAAAGACCCAGGTCTTTTCCGGGCCCCAGGATTGGATGTCCTCGGGATTGGTCGTGGTGCGCACATAGACGTTTTTGTCCACGGTATGGCGCTGATAAAACGCCGTGATGCGCCCGTCCTGTCGCACGTATAAACCGGGTACGTCGTGATCGTCCACCTCGAGGCCGACTTTGAGGGTGGCGGTATCGATTTTCCCGTCCGCATAGTCATAGGACCAAACCCGCGTCGTTCCTTGCCGGGTGATGAAGGACAGATAAATCTTTTCTTTTTGGCCTTTGTAGTAAACCGCCCGGGGATCGGTGAAAAAGGTCCAAGCCCCGTTGTCGACGGCGGTGGGAAAGTTCTGCCCAGGGGCAGGGACGGTCACTTGGGCATCGGCGCAGGCGGCGAAGAAGCCCAGCGCGCAGGCGAACAGGGATTTCATGTGGAGACTCCAATGAACAAGCAATGACTACAAGATAGGGCGAATGAGACCCTGCATGGGGTCGTCTTGGGCAGGGAAGTTTGATGAATCCTTCAGCCACGACCAATGGCAAATGCGCAGCAAGGCCCGAGGACCTAATTTTGCCGGCCGTCCCCGGGTATCGAGCTGGTGGGATCGCTCAATTAGCGAGGATTTCAAAGGGCTTTCCCTTCGAAATCCATTCAAAGCGACCCATATCCTCTATCGGTTTTCCCGCCGGAGCCCGCGCTAGGCCGAAGGCATAAGAAAACTTCGTTTCATAGGGGCCAGGTGGCCAATCGAAAACGACATGGAACTCGTAGGCAAGGGCATTTCCAGGGGCAAGCACGATGGCAGTATCGCCTTTGGGAAAGGAGGGATTATTCTGGATGTTGCCAGCTCCAAGGGAAAGGCGCCGGGAATGATCGTTCGACATCTTTTCCAGGGGAATGTCGGTGCGCAAACCGATTAGCACGGCTTCGGTTCCCGAGGCCTTCCAGCCTGCGGGCAAATCGATCCTCAAAGGCGTATGGCCCGGGTTCGAAAGGACAAATCCGAACTCAACTTCCGTTCCCCGGCGCATTTTTTCCGGCAGGATCGGATCCGTTGTCACGGATAAAGCCGCTTGCGGGAAGCTGACGAGTTTCTCGACAAAGGAAAGAAATGCGTTTTCGGCTTGTGCGAAGGCCGGAGCACCTGGCCTGGACTCACCAACGAAACGGAAGGTTTCCTTCCCGTCCATCGTTTCCCAGGTGATTTTCCGCACGACCTCGCCGGGAACCACTCCGGCGGGATTGGCAATGGCGGAGAACTCCTTTGTTGCAATGAGGGCGAAAACCCCGGCTATATCTGCGGGTGGAAAAGCATACCGGAACTGACCGAGGGCCTGGCGATCCGGTGCATCCCGATTGCATCGTAACCATAAACCTGCGGATCCATCGGGAGTCAGGGTCAAATCCAAAGGCAGGGATTCGTCTGCCATAGAGGACCAATAATTTGCTTTGCGGATCAAAATGGGATCTCCCTCTTTGGTTTTTCCGGTCTGGCAAGAAAGCAGGAGCGCTAAGGCAGGAATGCCAACCCACCTCATTTAACTCCATCCCACTTCTCCCTGATACCTCCCATTCCGGCACCCGCCTTAGCACTGTAGAATCCTAAAAGGATTTCGACCTGATCCAGCGGCGTATCCTGGGTGATGCCCATGGGCAAGTGGGGAATGTCCTCGATATCCATAGGTTTCTCCTCCGCCTATCCGGGAACTATTGGCATACTGATAAAGGGTGTCAGCAGCAAACGAGCTATCATGCTTGGTTCAAAGTTTCCGGCAAGTGCCAATGGGCTAGAATGGGATGCGTTGCGAAAAGAAGGTCAAGGGAATACGCTCGGATCCGGTCAAGGTGCTTACAAGCACGCCGAATTCTCGGAGCTTGCCTGTTTTCTTGCCACTCTGAAGTTGCGCATACGGAAATCGTAATTCGAAACGCGTGGGTCGACCGGGTACCACTTTCCAGGCATAGGTTGCCTGCTTTTTCCTCACTGCATTTACCGTAATTTCGTCTGTCTCCTGGCTCGACCAATCAAGAGTCGCCCCGCCGCAACCATGCGGATCGTCGGGATGGGGCCAGGAGACAACGACCGGAGCCTTGCCCCATACTTTCCACTCCCCGGTGAAACGGATCTGTCCCTTCCGGATAAGGATCTGGGGGGTTTCCAACCTCAAGGCCCAGACGGTGTCCTGCACCGAATCGGCGAAGATGGCCGGCAAATTCATGGGCTCCCGGATCGCCATCGGCGCCGGACCGGAAATCGAAAAGGACGCGGTCCGATTTCCGTCGCACAAGGTCAGGACCTGGATGGTTTGGGTCGGTGCGGGCGGCAGGGAAGGATCGGGCATGCCAGGCTCATCCTGCCAGCGCATCGTGGCGATTGCCAGAAGCTGTTCCTTCCACCGCGCATTTGAAAGCGCGCCTCGGAATTCGCCGAGGACGGCATTACCATCTTCGTTCCAGGCACGGTACCGAAAGCGGGTTATGGATCCGTCGGGTTTGATAACCTCCCGCGAGGTAGAACGATTCGCTCCCGAACATGAGTTCACCTGGGATACGGTATAAGTTTCGCAGTAGGCGTTGTGGACGGGGGGTGAGGCTTTGAGAAGCGCCTCCGCCACCGATTTTAGGGAGTCGAGTTCGGGAAAGGCGCGAATACCGTGGGTATTGTCGGATCCGTTCCCGGTACCCCCGAAGGCTACGCATCCAGCTGCGGCAAAAGTGATGAAAAACTTGGGGATCACCCACTTGGGTAGGAAGGACTTGCTCCCCGTTCCGCCGCCTGTCTTGAAAATTCCACTATAGACCGTGATAAATATCATAATTGGAATCTGAAGGAAGCCGTGAAACAGGCGCCGCTGAGAACGGGGCTTCCGATGAAGCGATCGAGGTAGGTGCCCTGCTCGTATTCCAACTTGCCCAAATAAGTGCGTCCTGAATCCAATTCCACTTCGCTTTCCAAACGAATCCGAACAGGATATTCCGGTGCGAGCATCCATAGGGCGGGGGCCTTTTGATTCCGCAGAAAAAGATCCTCCCAGTTCCAGGAGACGGGCAAGGGCGTGACACCAGGTGGCACTTCACGGGCTGGGGCATGGCGCAATTTGAAGCCTCCGCCTTGGGACGGCAGCGGCAGAACGAATCCAATGACCTCGACGCCATGATTGATCAACTCGATCTCCAATTCCAAGCCGTGTGCCGTTCGGGAGATGCCGGTATGCTTCATTTCGATGGACCAGATTGGGTCGCCATTTTGGGCCTTTAGAACCAAAGGAGTCAGCGCAGACATGAAATCTGCGCCCGAGGCAGGTTGGGATGGATCGGGTGGCCCCCAACTCAGGCTCGCGGAAAACGGAGGGGTGCAGGCGGAGATGCGGGAATGGCCCTCGCCCGGGTCGGCAACCCGCGCGGGAAAACTCTCGGGTACGAGGGTACTAAGCTTGTCCCAGACCTCGGACAAATCGGATGGCGAGCACCGATTGATCCAAACCCCGGGGTAGGCGTCGCCTCGTTCCATGAAGTCGCCGCGGCGCCGGTATTCGAGGCTCCCATCGCCTCGCGCCAGGAAGGTGCTTTGCTGGACGGTTTCCCCGGCGGCAATGGCATTGCCAGCATAGCTGACGTATTCGAAGAGGGATGAGGCTCGCTCAGCTTCGGTACCAGTGAAATATTGATTTGAGAGTTCAGTGAAAATCATTTTGCCGCCTTTTTCCGAACGATCCATTCTTCGTCCTTACCCCCATTTTTACCGGCCAGGAGCCGAGCCATGGCAGCAAAATTGGAATAATGCCGAACCTTGATTTGGCAATTGGGATCGCTCAGGTTGCCCCCCATCAAGGTGGTGCTATCCAGACCATTAACCGCGCCATCTCCATTGACCTTCGAATCTACCGCACCCTTATCGTATTCATCAGGCAAGCCGACCAAATGGCCGACTTCATGGGCCGCCATCGGAAGTCTCTTGTCGCCATAGAATAAAAGGCCGGCATTGGAACGGAGCGATCCCGGCGCAAGGCAGATCACGTCTTTCGCGAATGCATCGACCTTATCTAAAGAGAATTCGAGAGAAACTTGATAGGCACAACAAGGTTTATCGTCGGGAGCTGCGCACCCTTTTCGCTTCAGGGTATGCACACCTGTCCATCGCTTGTTCGAATCCTTGATCCAAGCTTGCCGTTTTCCAGCGAAGTCTTCCCAGGCATAATCCTCAATCTGTCCCGGCCATTCAGCCGCCTCGGAAGAAACCCAATGGAATTTGTTTCCCTTTTTGACCAACGGCAAGGTACCGAATTTGCTTCCGTCTATCTTTGCGGCATCTGGAATAGGTTTCCAGTTTTTGCCATCCCAGTATTCCAACGGCCACATTTCCCCTTCATTGCAACGGGCCCACCGTTTGCCTGCCCAGGGAAATCCACCTCCAATGTCTTTAATGCCGGCTTCGGTGAGATCGACATAGGTTGCTCCCCAGGATTTTAGTGCTTTTTTTCGGACTTCCACTTTCTGAGTGTTCCCAACGATCGACTGCGTGAAATGGGAATGGACCGAATATTGACCCCAGGTATAACTTTTGTCAAAAACTTCGGCCTTCGCCTCCACCAGCTTCTTCACCTTCAAGGTAATGTCGGGGTTGTACTTCTTCCCAACCGCCGTGACTTCGGCGAAGACCTCCACCTCGGCCTTGGCTTTCTTATCCTCGCCGAAAGAAAAGGCAACGCTATGGACCTTCCAGGGGAACTCCAGTTTCCCAGCCTGGATCTTAGCCTTGATCTCTTCGCAGGTTTGATCCTCGGTGGCTAGTTTGATGCTAACTTCGGTTCCCTCGGCCAAGTTCGACATTGCGGTCAATTTGACTATGTCGCCGCACCAAGCTGTTTCGGTTTCCCATTTGAGGCCGGAGATCGCCCCCCCCACCGGCTTCGGCGCCGGCCCCTTTTTCTCCACCACCAGTCCATCGTAAAACTTGCACCGAAAACCCGCCGTCCGCCTGTCCCCCTCGCGCTTCGTTTGGCTCTGGCAAGGCCCTATCGCCCCCTGCTTGCATGGGTAGTTTATCGGAAAATTCTTGCTCACCTGGAGCAGCAGCACCGCCACCCTTCGGTTGGTCTCGCAAGCGCCTTGGGTATTCTCGATCAGGTTGAATTCGCTGCAACCGGTGAAGGCCTTGCCGTCGATGGCGTCGAAATCCTTGGCCGCGCTCTCCGGAGATGCCGCCTGTTCAAAATAGGCTAAGAACAAAGCCTCTCTCGTTTTGGCGTCCGCATTGCCCGTCGGTCCCAGTCCTTGTTTTCCCTGGAAATCCTTCACCGCCGCCTGCGTCTTGGGACCGTCTTGACCATCGATGACGCCAGGGTCATGGCCCAAGTACTTGAGCAATTCCTGCACGCTTGCTAGGCCCCATTTCTCTTGCCCATACAAATCTTCCCAAGGCTTGGGGTCCTTGGCGAGATAGGCATGCACCGCCTTGGCCCGGCGCTCCGATAGTTGCTTATTCGAAATCTCCTCGCCCACCGCATCGGCATGCCCGAATACCGCCAGCTTGCCGTCGGGATGCTTGCCTTTCCAAGACTTAACCTCTTGCCCCAAGGCTTTGAGATCGTTCGCTTCCGAAGTGCGGACGAAGCTTTTCCCTGTGGCGAAGGTGACGTTCTGGAGGATATGCATTTCCAGGACCTTGTCCGCCATTTCCTCCACCACCTTGGGCGATTCAGACGAGTCGAGGGGCTCGGCCTCGGAATGCTTGGCGATGAAATAGTATTCGACTTGGCGGGGACGATTACCCTCCTCATCCTTGTACTTGGGGATATAGATTGGAATGGGACAAATGGCCTTGCCGTCCTTGGCATGGGCCTCGCCGCTGCAAATGGATTCCGGACCTTTGGGGGTCTTGGCGAAAAGCTCAAAGGTCACCCGGGTCTTATAAGCGTGCTCCTCCGGCAGCAAAACGTCCACGGAAATAGGCGTCTCTTCATTGAATCCCGGTTTGGCTTTTTCCCACTGGGGATTGCTCAGGACCACCTTTTCTTTTTTAGGAGGCTCGGGTTCGGCGACCTTTTCGGGAGCTGTTTCCGGCGGTTCGAAATCGTCATCCTTGGTCGATGCTAGGGCGGGCTTTGGATCGGCGACTTTCTTGGCCTTTCCGCCGCCTTGCTTAGGCGCCCTGGGAGGCTCCGGAGACGGATGGGGCGGCGCTAAATCGATCTTGGTGTAAAACGGACCCAGGATGCCTTGCAAATCCGAGTCGCCGGGAGCCTGGGAGGAGGAGGTGCCTATCATGCCTACACTTCAGGTTGAGGGATACGGATGGGATAATATCCAAGAACCATGGATGACCTTGGAAAATAGCCCCGCCCTCCGTCCAAAATAGTGATATGGCTCACAATCCGTTGACTCGATGCCGAAACCGGGGAAACCTTGCCCGGGATAGCGCCCGCCATACCCCGCGGTCGGGATGCAAAAGCGCGGAAGAAATCCAAGAAATGGAACCTCCTGCGGTATTAGGTGTATTTCCGTCCTCCCTCCATTGCCCCGACCCGCTGAATTAGTTTAACCTTGCAGCGACTATGCCCTTCCTGGAAATCACCCAATGTCCGGCCACGCTGAAGCAGCGTCGCTTTCCCTTGAAGGAAGGCGCGAATTCCATCGGCCGGGAAAAAGGTTGTGATATCGAAATACCCGATCCCCGCATATCGAGCCGCCATGTCCTGGTGCTGCTGGCCGGCGATCAAGTGGAAGTCGTCGATCAAAACAGTACCAATGGCACCTGGCTCAATGGCGTCCGGATAAGGCGGGCCAGTTGGGATCCGGGCTCGCCGCTGGCTTTGGGCAGCACCGAATTGAAATTGGACTTCCCGGTCCTGCGCCGTTCGCGGCATCAGCCGCCGGCCGGAAAACCCGCGGCCCCCGACGAGGAAGAAATGGATTCCCAGGCGGCACCGCATCAAGGCAATACCACGGCCTTTCTGGGGCTTTCCAATTCCACTTTCGATTTTTCCGTGGTCAAGCAAAGAAGCATCCAGGCCCTGGACGAGCATGCCGACGACAGCCCCAAGGTCAAGCTCTTGCTCAAGCGGATGCAAATCTTCCGGCAAATGCTGGCCTCCCTGAACGCGGCCCTGGACGTCGACGCCTTACTGGATAAAGTGATGACGACCCTCTTCGAAGTCGTCCAATGCGATACCGGCTATTGCCTTCTCATCGACGAGGCCCATGGCGAGGCGGTGCATGCCCATCTCGCTTACCAGGGGGGATTCCGCAAGGAAAACCTCGAGGAAAAACTCTATAGCCGTACCCTCGTCAAAAAAGTCATTGAGAGCAAGACGGGCTTCTTATTCGACAGCGAAGACGGCGACACCTTGGGCGCTTTCGGAGGCGCCAACCAATCGCTTTCCATTTTCCAATTGCGCATCAAGACCGCGCTGTGCTGTCCGGTTTACAGCGAAGGCCGGGTATTCGGCGTCATCTATCTCGACAGCAAAAGAAAAGGCGCGAAATTCACCGAAGAGGATCTCGATCTTTCCATGGGCATAGCGGGCATTGCCGGCATAGCCATCGAGAACCTGGAATTGGTGCGGAAACTGCGCACCGAATCGGCCATCCGCGATCATTTGAAGCGTTTTCTCTCGCCTAATCTCGCCGATCGCATCATCGCCGAGAAGGGCAAGGGCGGATTCCACCTGACCTCGCAAAAGGCGCAGGTGACCGTCCTCTTCGCCGATATCCGCGGCTTCACGCCGCTGTCGGAAAACCTGGCGCCCATGGCGGTCGCCCAATTGCTCAACACCTATTTCAGCGAAATGTGCTCCATCGTTTTCAGCAATGGCGGAACCTTGGATAAGTTCATCGGCGATTGCATGATGGTTTTATTCAATGCGCCCTTGCCCATTCCCGATCATGAGGTCATGGCGGTGAAAACGGCCGTGGAAATGAGGCGCCGCCTGCTCACCGTCCTGCCCCGCTGGCGGGCGGCCGGATTGCCGGAATTCCACGTGGGCATCGGCATCGCCACCGGCGATACCGTCGTCGGCTCCATCGGCACGGAGAACCGCATGGAGTATACCGCCATCGGGGACAATGTAAACGTGGCTTCGCGCCTGTGCGGCATCGCCCGCCCCGATCAAATCCTATGCACCGAAGCGGTATCCGAAAAGCTTCGCGACCGTTTCAGGACCATCATGCTCGGCGCGACCCAGCTCAAAGGGAAAAGCGCCCAAGTGCTGGTGCATGAAGTGGTCGATGACTTGGCCATGCCGGGTTGAACCCGGAGTCTTGCCGGTCAAGGCGGCTATCCGTTAAGCCTTAAGAGTTCCGGTACTTATACGCCTCATACCCGAACTTCCGGACTTCGCGGTATTGCCCGTCGGCCGTCCATATCCCCAACGAAGGCAAGGTCACCCCGTTGAAGGTGGTGTTTTTGACGATGGTGTAATGGATCATGTCTTCGAAGACAAGCTTGTCGCCGATAGCCAGGGGCTTGGCGAAACTGTAATCGCCGATGACGTCGCCGGCCAGGCAAGTCGTGCCGCCGAGTTTATAGGTATGCGGGAGTTCACCCGCTTCCCGGGCTTCCCGGATCTCGGGACGGTAGGGCATTTCCAGGCAATCCGGCATATGGGCGGAGGCCGAAACGTCGAGGATGGCGATGTCCATGCCATTCTTGACGATGTCCAAAACCGAGGCCACCAGAGTCCCGGTCTGCCAGCCGACGGCTTCGCCGGGTTCCAGGTATACCTTGACCCCGTAGCGCTCGCGGAATGATTTCACCAGGCGTATGAGCCTTTCAACGTCATAACCGCGGCGGGTGATATGGTGGCCGCCGCCGAAATTAATCCACTTCATTTTCGGGATATAGGCTCCATAGAGCTTTTCAAAGCTGGCCAGGACCCTCTCCAGGGTCTCGCTGCCATTCCCGCAAAGGGCGTGGAAATGCAAGCCTTCGATGCCGTCCAATTCATCGGCATTGAATTCCTCCACGGCGACTCCCAGGCGGGATCCGAGTATGCAGGGATCGTAAAGCGGGGTGGAAACCTCGCTATGCCCGGGATTCACGCGGATGCCGCAACTGATTTTCCGGGAAGACGCGGCGACTTGGGCCTTGAAACGCCGCCATTGCGAGAAGCTATTGAAAACCAAATGATCGGCCAGGCTTAAGACTTCGGGAAATTCCTTTTCAGCATAAGCGACTTGATAGACATGCACCTCCCTGGCCATTTCCTCGCGGGCCAGCTTGGCTTCATTCAAGGAACTCGCCGTCGCTCCGAGCAAGACTTCCCGCACCCAGGGAAAGGCCGACCAGAAAGCGAAACCCTTCAAAGCCAGGATGATATTCGCTCCGCTTTCGTCCATCACCTTTTGCAGCAATTGGAGATTCCGTTTGAGCGCCGCCTCTTCCAAAACATAGGCCGGGGATGGAATCGCGGTGATATCGAGCGGAATGGACGGCGTCATGGCAACCTGATCTTCTAAGGAGACCGCAAATTTAGCTGCGGCAAAACCCATGCCCCATGGATTATGGCGAATTATTTGCGCCGGACGCTTGTTTATCGAGATAAACCCGCCATTCGGCCGCATTTAACGGCATCGGTTTGGGGCGGTATTCCATCGAGGCCAGCGGCAAAGACTTTTTCCCGCACAGTGAAACCGAATTGGAATACCCCAGGCGCACAACCCGATAATGAAGCGGAAAGTAGCCGATGGCGCGAATGCCGGATAAAAGCACGGACGCCGAATCGGGGGCGGAACGCTTAAACCCCCGCCGCCATGGCGCCTCGCTTTCGACGATGACTTGATCCCTTTGGACATAGCATTGAAAATCCGAAGCCCGGCCGTGGTAGTCGTGATGCTTGAAATGATCGAATAATTTCCAGCCTAAAAATCCGAAGGGCGCATCCGTCATTTCAAAAACCTGGACCCTACCCTGCCTTTCCAAGCTTTCATAGCTCTCATTGATGAGGCGTTGCTTATCGCAATGCACCTTATAGGCATAGGCCCAGGCCAAATTCCCCGCCAGCGCCGCCAGGAGAAAGGTTTTACTCCAGGCGGAAAGGCGCCAGGAAGGCCGGCATTCCAGGAGCAGAAAAAGCACGGCGACGGCGATTTCCAAAAAATAAAAGTCATACCAAAACCCGCGTAGACAGCTGATACCTACCAGGGCGATAACAAGGCCAAGAGCCTCCCAAGGAAGGCGCGGAGGCCAACGGAACATTCCCACCGATAAAAGCATCGCGGCGGCGAACAGGTCTTGCAGCCATCCTCCCCGATCCAGGCTGCCGATCAGGGGAGTCAAAAAAGACACGTAAGGATGGGGATGCAGGCAGAGGAAGAGGGTGCTTCCGGCCAAGGCCAAAACCCGCCAGGGGCGCCGCGGGATGGCGGCAAAACGGGCTTTGAGGGGGACCTCCGATGGGATGAATAGCGCTTGCCCTAAAGCGAAAAACAGGCCGCAAACCCATAGTCCCAGGATGAAGGCCGAAAGGATAGGCCAGGCATTGGCGGGGGAAAGCCCCTGGTAAACCTCGTGCTTTTGCATGAAGTTCGGCGGGGAAAAATACCGGATCGCCAAGGCGCCGAGAGCGAAAAGCAGCCCCGCGAAGCCGTGGAAAAGGCGGTTCACCGGCCTCGATCCCGGAAAGAGGATGAGGGTAAACGGAATCACGAGAAGAGCCAAGAGGTTTTGCCGGGTGGCATAGCCGAGAAACGCAAGCAGGTAAAAGGGTATCCACCACGCTTTACGATAGGCTAATAAGGCCGAAAGCATGAAAAACAAAGCGAAGACATTGCCGGAATATTCGGAAGTCTTGTGGGCGTAAACTGGAAAGGTCGCGAGGACCAGGGCCGTTAATGCCGAGGACCAGGCTGGAAGCCGCTCCCGGAGCCATACATAGAGCAACAGCAAATTGAGGACGCTGAATACGGCCAGCAAGCCCCAGGTCGCCCAGAGGAAATGCCCGGTCAATCGGTATAGGCCCAAGCCTAAAAGCGTAGGCGGTAGGTGATAAGGACCCAGCCAGTCGTGAATAAGCAAACCCTGGGCACTTATCGACCCCGACACGCTTTGGACATAGCCGAAATCATCGAAACGGATCAAACCGGGCGCGAAAAAGAATGCGGCGTAAACCATGCCATAGGCCAAGACCAGGATGGCAACGGGCAGGTAGGCGCTGAGCGGCTTTTTCACATCGGTTTAGCGGCGACGATGAGACATTGCTGCCCGAATAACCGCCAGAGGAAGGGCATTCGCAGGTAAACCCACAACAACCAACCGGGCTTCGGCCACCGGCTTTGGGTGGTGAAGGGTAAAAAGGCGGGAACCACGATTTCCGGCTGGAATCCCGCCAGTTTCAGTCCCTCGCCGAGGCTGCGTTCGGTCAAGGGCACATGGTGATCGAAATAGTCCCAATACTCCCGGTAACAAAACCGGATATTGGGCTGGATGAGAATGAACTTGCCGCCCGGACGCAGTAACCGATAAGCTTCCCCCAAAACCCGCAGCACTTCTTCTTTATCGGCCAGGTGCTCCAATAAATTGCTGAGGAAGATCCGGTCCACCCGGTTATCCTCCAAGGCTTCGACGCGGGTCACCGAGGATTCCAAAACGCGGACCCCGGGATTGGCGTATATCCGGGTATCGGCATTCCCGTCCACCGCGATTTTTTCTTTGGCCTCGATTTGATTGATGAACTCGCAAAAACCGGCGCCCATATCCAATACCGCGGAATCGGCGGGGATGTACCGTTGCAGGTAAACGCAAAGATGTTTCCACAAAAGGGCCTTGTTTTTTCTTTCCGCCCCGGTGAACCGGTTCGCGTAAAGGCGGGAAGTGGATTCGGCGAGCGTCATCGGGTTCATTTCGTCGCCGGCCGGAGGCGAAACCGCGATCGCAAAGCCAGGAAATACCAATGCAAATAATGCGGCAACCACCGCCAAAGACGGAAGCGCGATTCCCCGTCCGACCTATCCTTCCAGGTACAGGGGACTTCGGCGATGCGGTAACCGGCCAAAAAGCCCTTCACCAGCAATTCCATGCCGATTTCAAATCCTCCCCGGCTTTCAATCGACAGCCGGCTCAGCATTCCCCTGCGGTACATTTTGAAGCTATTGGTGGCGTCATGGGTCGGCAAACCCGTCAGCCAATGCAAGGTCAAACCGGCCGTCCTCGACAATAAGCCTTTCAGGAGGGGGCCGCCGATTTGCTTTCCCCCCGGCATATACCGCGAACCGCAGACGAGATCGGAACCGGCTTCCATTTTCTCCAGCATCGGCAGCAAGGCGGAATAATCGTCGGCCGCGTCCCCCATGCAAACCAGGCAATAGTCGGCTTCGCAGGCCTCCAAGCCCGAACGGATGGCATTCAAAGCTCCCCGGCCATGGGTATTGCGGAGCGGCTGAAGGATCAAGTTTTCATGGGTGGCCGCGAATTCCGCGGCGGGCGCCAAGGTATTGTCCTCGGGAAAATCATAAACCAGGAGGACGCGCGCGATGCTGGAGGCATAGGGATAGAGGCCGGCAAGGGTGGTACGGATGCTTCCGCCTTCATTGTAGACGGGGATGACGATGTCGAGCGCGGGACGCATCAAATCTTTCCTTGCGCGATTTGCTCCCGGATCCAGGGAATGATTTCGTCCAAAGCGGTATCCAGAGGCAGGTCGGCGGAGAATTTCAGGACGTCCCTGGCTTTTTGGACGTCGGGTACCCTTTGCCGGACATCATGCAAAAATGGCGGGTCGCATTGGTAGAGGAAGGGCTCGTCGCCATTGATTTTCCGCCAGATTTTTTCCGCCAATTCCAATACGGTGGTCGACTGCGCGGTGGAAAGGTTGAAGTCCTGATTGACGGCCGCCTCGCTCGTCATGGCCAGGTAAATGCCGCGGGCCAAATCGCCGCCATAGGTATAATGCCTGACTTGGCGTCCGTCTCCCAAGAGCCTTAATGGCCGCTGTCCTTTCAGGATTTTCTGCACCAAGTCCGGAACGACATGGGACATGGCCAATTCGATATTGCCGGAAAGCACGCCTTGTCCACGCAAGGCCTTCGCTTCGCCGATGCCGACGCAATTGAAGGGCCTGACCACGGTATAGGGCAAGCCGTATTGCTCCCATGCGCCCTTGGCGAAATATTCCGTCGCGAGCTTTTGAAACCCATAGGTCGAAGTCGGCGGCGGGCATTTTTCCTGGTGTCCTTCGGGGGTGGGGAAAAGCGTCGCGTTTTCAAATACCATGGAAGAGGATAGCACGGTGATTTTCCGCAGCTTATGCTTCCGATGCGCTTCAATGGCCGCGTCGAAAGCGGCAGCGGTGATTTTTTCGTTTTCCGACAGCAAGTCATAGGCCAGGGAATGGAAATAAGCTATGCCGCCTATCATGGCCGCGCCTGCGATGAAGTGATCGCAATCCCGCAATAAATCCAGAACCAGGGCGCTGTCCTTGGCGTCTCCTTTCACGAACCGGTAATGCGGGTGATGATCAAAGCTTTTGCCGACCTCGCCGTACTTGCTTTCATTGTCCAACCCGACGACGTCCAGGCCGTTTTGCAATAATTCCTGGATGAGGTAGCCCGCGATAAAGCCTTTGGCGCCCGTGACCAGGACCTTCATCGGAAAAGCCTCCCATGGCTCGCCGCTTCATCGATGGCATCCCAGACATCCACCACGATTTTCCCCTTGAAGTCCAGGCTCCGGTAGCGCTGATGCATGGCCCCCAGGAAAACGATGTCGCATTTGTCGATCATTTCCTCCTCGCCGATAAACCCCTCCTCGTGGATATGGCAATCGGAGCAATAGACTTCCCGGCTTTCGATTTCCAGGATCTTCCTCAATTTATAGGCGAGGCTATCCCTTTTATCGTCGCAATCCGCCTTGAAAGCCATGCCGAGTATGCCCGAAGTCATCCGCGACAAGTCATGCTTGGCCTTGACCTTTTCCACCAGGTAATTGGGCAAACCCTCGTTGATCAGCATGGCATTATGCCCGAGGAAAAAGCGGTTATTGGTGAAGGCCGACAATTGCATGGTGTCCTTGAACAGGCAAGGCCCCGAAGCGAAGCCGGCCTTGGGGAAATCGCGCATGCGGGGATACTCGTAAGTCATGGCGCGGTAAATCTCCTTGAAGTCGGCGCCGTAATCGCCCGCTATCATGTAGAACTGGTTGGCCGCCGCGAATTGGATATACCGGTAGGAATTGGTGAAGAGCTTGGTCAATTCGGCTTCCAGGGGATTGACTTCCACCACCAACGGCGTCAATAGCCGGAATAAAGCCTTGGCCTTGTCGATGGCCCAAGGTTCAAACCCGCTCACGATTTGCGGCAAGGCGTGCAATTCCTCCATGGCATGGCCCTGGGCTATCCTTTCGGGGCAAAAGCAAACCTCCAGTTCCGGCAAATTCCTTTTCCAAACCTCCCGCATGCGCTCGGTGGAAGAAGGGTAGAGCGTGCTCCTGAAAATCACCAATTGGCCGTCGCGTAAATGCGGCGCGAGGCTATTCGCGAATTGCTTCATGGACCGGTATTGGGGATTCAAGTGCTCATCCACCGGCGTGCCGATGGTGATGATGACGATTTCTGCTTCCGCTATGGCCGCGCAATCCGTGCTCAGGCTCAGGGATTTGCCTAAAACCCTTTGCAGGACTTCCTCCGATCCGGCGTCCATGAAAGGCATTTTTCCCGCCGCTATGGTTTCGAAAGCGGCGGCGTCGATGTCATGGGCCAGCACGCTCTTGCCTTGATCCGCGAAGGCCAAAGCCAGGGGTAGGCCGATATGGCCCGCCCCGCCGATAATGGCGACGTCGTATCGGAAATTCCGCATGCTAAGGCTTCACTCTCCCCAGGGGCCCGTCGCCAAGGGCGATTTCCTTGCCGCTGATTCCCAGCCAACGCAAGGCCTGAAAGCCCAGGTCTTGGAATTCGCTCTGCCAGCCATAACCGCTGTCTAGGGGAATGTTTTTCATTCCCTCCACCGCGTATTTTTCCCAATCGCCTTTCGCTTCGGGGTGGACATTGATCCGATACTTATAACCCCGGCGGTAAAGCGCCAGCCACCATTCTTTTTTCAGATCGGATTTCATGGTCAGGGAAAAAAGCGAGTCGCGGCCCGCCTCATGGAATAAATCCTCGCCTTGGCCTAATTTTTCCTGGATGCCAAAGCCGGCCAAGAGCGTGGCCGGCAGATCAGGGGTGAAATAAGCCCCCGAAATGGATTTTTTCGGTCCATTGATCCAGGCTAGAGGCACGCGCAAGACCTCTTCGTCGGCATGGAAGGCATACCACATTTTTCCGCGCGAAAAAATCGAACCATGATCGGCGGTAATAAGAACCTGGGAACGGGACAGGCGCTTATCGGATCGCAAGGCCGCGCGGAAGGCCAGCAACCTTTCGCCGAGGGCGTCGATTTGTTCGGGTATGGAGGCCTGGATTTCCCGGGCGAATTCCACGGCTTCCGAATCATGCGCCGCATAGGTATAGTCGTTGGACAATATCCTCTTGGCCGCTTCGGAGTCCTCGAGCATTCTTTCATGCAAGGTATCGGCCTTGGGCTGGTAAGCCGAAGCGCCCGTGTGATTCCAACGCACATGGAAAACCAGGAAGGTTCTTTTTCCGAGGTTTTCTAGCCTGCCCATTTCGGGAAGCAATTCCTCGGTAAAGACGTTTTTTTTCGGCCCCTTGGGATGGATGGCGGCGAAGACCAACCGGCGGATGGGATTGCCGGCGAATCTATCGGAAGGGGAGTCGCTGGAAAGGATGATATTGTAATCGAGACCCAAGGCATGGGGCAACCAAGCCAAGCCCGGCCCCAAAAGGTTGGACCGCAAACCGCGGTAATTCGCGGAATGCCCCGCGCTCCCTTCGCAAGTCCCGTTGCGGTGAAAGGCCACCCAGCGGGTGTGAATGCCGGCATCTTGCATGAGCCCGAATAAATTCGGCTCGTATTCCTCTTGTTGCCTGGTTTCATGCCTGCGGTTGTCCCATTGGCTGCGTCCGGTATAGAGCGTGCCGAACCAGGCATGGGTCCACGGCGTCCAGGTATACATATTGCTCCATTGCGTTCCCTCGGCCAATACCGAATCGAGGGAAGTGGCCTTCGCTTCCGGGTTCAGCGAATGGAGGAATTGCGGCGGCAAGGCGTCGAGGACGATAAGCACGGTATGTTTTTCCGAGGCGGCGTCTTCGTGGCTGAGAAATAAAAACCGGAGCGGCCAACCGGCGCCGAGGCAAAGCACCCATAACGACAACCCCACCCCGCCGACTTGGATGACGCTCGTCTTCAACGAGTCGAATCTCGGATTGAGCATGGCGAGCAAACCCGCCAATAGCAAGGCCCCTCCGTATAGCATGCCCGATCGTTGAAATCCTTCGGTGGCTATCCCGGGAAAAAGCGATCGAAAGGTCCATATCAGGAAAACCCAGCCGCAAGCGATGGTAACGGTCTTGACGGCGAGGTAAGCGAGCGCCGAGGCGGCCTTGCGCGGCAACCAGCGGTAAGCGGCCAGGGTCACGAGCGAGGAAGGCAGGAAGATAAGCCCGATGAGTCCCGATAAATACAGCGAGATGGAAACGAAGTCGGAATGGAAAAACAACCTGTCGCGGGCCAGGATGTGAATGGACAAAACCGCCAACAAGCAGAGAAACCATGTCAGCGACAAAACCCTGAGATAAGGCTTCATTCTTCCGGACGGTTTTCGGTTAGGTCTTCCGGCTTTCCCTTATCGGAACGGGACAGGAAACTTTTAATCCATTGCCAGGGCTTTAGAATCCACGCAAATACGCTGCCGAAGATTAGGGCGTACAGCGCCTGGAATAGTGCCGATCCCACGCCTGGATCGACATAGGCTTCGGCATTCATCAGGCCGGCCAAGAAACAGATCGCCAGGAAAAAACGGATACGGGGCATGGGCAGAGTATCCCATGGGAAACGCCGCCATTTCAATGGTATTTACCCGTTTAAAGGATAAGGGATTGCATGAAATAAAGGGATCTTCGCGACTCCGGTATCGCTTTGACTTCCAGGATGCGGAAGTATTTGCCGAAGGCTTGATGTAATCCATCCTCGTGATAATCCTGGAAAACATCGCCGCGATGGGCAAGCATGCGGCCCACCTGGGAATCGGTCTTGGGGATGAATTCCAGGATGAGGTGTTTGCCAAGCCTGGCGAAATAGGCCGCCGCCATTTCCAGGCTGACATGATGGGTGATGGCCAAATGGTGGATCAAGGCCAAGGCCAGGATCAAATCCACCGGTCCCCGCTGGGATAAAGACATTCTTTCCGCATTGTCCCAACCGATGGCGGGGCTTGGGTTTTCCAAATGCAAAACCAGGGGAAGCACGTTTTTGTTCCCGTCGGTGGCGATGGCTCGAGCATGGATATCCACCGCCAGGGGATCGGAGTCGAAAGCGACCACGGGAATTCCCGTCTCGGCGGCGATTCGGCTGAAGATCCCGGTATTGGCGCCGAAATCCCAGACCATGCCGGGATGCGCCCAAGATATCCATTCCCTCACCGCGTCCTGCTTGAAACCGAAAGCCGTCTCGGAATAATTGGTATCGCGATAATAATCCGACCAAGGCGTGCGCTGATCCGGTAACCTCAACCCGCTTATCCCTTTTTTTAAGCCGGCTATCAATTGCCGGGTAGCGCCTTGCGGCAAGGTCTTTGGGGTGCTGGCCTTGGCTTCCGCCGTCCCAGCGCGCGTGGATTTACCCTGGAATAAGGAATGCAAATGAATATGCACCAAGGTTAGGGGCGATAATAAACTTCGCCAGGAAAGCAGGCGACGCGCCCCATCCAAAGGCAATCCATCGATATGCAATTGGGATAACCGGCCGCAATCCAAACCGCCGTATTTCATCAGGCCCAGGGGAGCCAGGAAATGCTGGCAGAATTGCCTATAAGCTATCCACGGCTTTCCCGGCTCATAGGCTTCGAAGGAAAGGGTATCGATCAAGATCGGCCGCCCGTCCAGGAATTGGATATTGTAAGCGCTCGCATCCTTGAGCGACATGCCCTTTTCCATCGCCTCAGCCTGTATGCGCAAGGTTAACAGGGCCGCTTGTTTCAGCTGGGTGAAGCACCATTCATAGGGATAGGAAATGAAGGGAATGCGTTTTGGCTTCAGGATTTTATAAACGCCGGGACTCCGGTCTCCCGCTTCCATTTCCTCATGCGGTATGAGCAGGTTCGCGGCAACCAACCGGGCATAAAGGCCGGACTGCATGAGCTTATCGTAGGAGTTGCGGTAAGCGATATGGACTTGACGGTAGATGACTCCGTCTTTTTCAAAGACAAACCCCGCGGGGTCCCGAAAGGAGCTGGGCAAAGGAGTGGTCATGGGAAAGGATATACCGATAATCCAAAGCCTCAGAGTATCACGCCTGGGCGGATGGAGGCAATCCCAATCTGGATATAGGCTCTATGGGTTGAAAAACGAGTATGCTATGGGAATGAAAACCTTCCCTGCTTTCGGACTTTTCGCCTCCCTTTTGCCGGGCTTCCTGGCGAGCTGCGCTTCCATTTCCTATCAGCATGTCGGAGTGCCGGTTAAGGATGGACGACCCGATTCCCTATTCGCCCGTGGAGACGAATCCCGATCCTCCCCACTCAAAATCACCATGGAAATGGACGAGGATTTATCGAGCGAGTATTTCGGATTTTTCTTTTTCACCTTGGAAAATAAAAGCGATCATTGGCTGGTCCTAAAGGATATCCGCTACCACTTTCCCCTTCCAGCCCAGGATTCCAATACCCAGTCGATAAGCGGAGCCCCATTCGCCCAATGGTATGAATCCATGGCGAAATCCCTGGAAATCCGAGGCTATAAGCGGGATCTCGCCTTGGTCGGCATCGCAGGAGTCGGTTATGGACTCGCCGCCCTTTCCAAAAACAAAACGGCGCAAATCGCCGGGGCGGCGGTGGGTACCGCAGCGCTCGCAACTTCCGTCCATGACGCGGTCGAGACCAATCTGGACGCTTTGCAAAATCCATCCTTGATGGATAATCAATCCCTGCTAGCCGATTCCATCCTCGTACCCCCTGGCCTTTTCGTCAAAAGGTGGTTATTGCTCAACTCCACCCACCACAAGGTTTGCGGCTATATCTCCGACCTCCATCTCGCCTATTCATCGACGGATGGAGGGCGGGACACCGTCCAATTCCATTTTAGGGATTTCGAGAAAGGCCTCGATTCCCCTTGGCAAAAGCAACTCTGGGATACCCTGAACGTGGAGGCGAACAAGGCAAAACGGAGAAGGATAAACCAAGGTCAATACAATGACGGCCGGGGAACATTTCAATGAAATCTTTCCCGGGAAACCGCTTTCGGGGCGGCGGGTTAAGCCGCCTTCCGGTGCATGCGATCCTCGAAGGCGGTTAAGGCCACCTTGGCCCCATCGCCCATGGCCACCACGATTTGCTTGAAAGGCACCGTGGTCACATCACCCGCTGCGTAAATGCCCTCGGCGCTGGTATGGCCTTTGGCATCGACGACGATTTCGCCATGCGGGGTCAATTCGACCATGTCCTTGACGCATTGGGAATTCGGTAAGAGACCGATTTGCACGAAGACGCCGTCGACTTCCACGGTTTTTAGCTCCTGGGTGTCGAGGTCCTGGTATTCCAAACCGGAAACCTTCTTGCCGTCGCCGACGACCCTTGCCGACTTGCCGCGCAATATCACCCGCGCATTGGGCAATGCATTGAGCTTTTCCACCAGCACGGTATCGGCCTTGAGCTTGCTACCGTATTCGAGCAAGGTCACGTCCTCGGCGATATTGGCCAAGTCGATGGCCGCTTCGACGCCGCTATTCCCACCGCCGACGACGGCCACTTTTTTGCCTTTATAAAAAGGCCCGTCGCAATGGGCGCAAAACGCCACGCCCAAGCCGATATGCTCTTTCTCGCCGGGTATGCCGAGTTGCCGCCACTTGGCGCCCGTGGCCACGATGACGGCCTTGGCGTCGAGGGTTTCACCGCTTTCCAATTGGATATGGCGTGAGCCTTCCGCTCCGGAATCCATTTCGCCGATATGGTGCACCCGCCTATGCTCAAACACCTGCACCGGGTATTGCGCCAAGTGCTCGGCGAGTTGGGCCGCGAGTTTGGGGCCTTCGGTATAGGTCATGGATATCATGTTTTCAATGCCCTTGGTCTCCCGCAATTGCCCCCCCACCCTTTCGGCGACGATGGCGGTCTTGAGGCCTTTGCGCGCCGAATAGATGGCAGCCGATGTGCCGGCCGGGCCGCCTCCGATGACCACGACGTCGAAAACGCCGAGATCGCGGGGTACCTGGGTTTGCGGCACCTTTCCAAAGGCTTCCTCGAGCATGGCCAATAAGTCGATGAGCTGGGATTTGCCGGAATGCAATAATTCCTCGCCGCTCACCACGCTGGGAACGCCTTGGATGCCCAGCGCCGTCACTTCGTCCTGGGCCAGGGCGCCGTCGATGGTCTCATGCTGGAAGTCGGGATGCAGGCAAGCCATCACATTCAGGGCTTGCACCACTTCGGGGCAATTCTCGCAGGATAACGAGACATAGGTGCGCAAATGCACCGGCCCCTGCAAGGCGCGGATGCGATCCACGATGCCGGCATCGGGGAGCTTTCCCTTGCCGTCGCCGTTCAGGATGGCGAGCACCAAGGAGGAGAATTCATGACCGCCGGGTACGCCGCGGAAAGACACCCGGCTGGCCTCGGCCAAGCCTTCGCCCCTCACCTCGAACCATGGCGATGGGGATTCCACATCAGCGAGTTTTTCCAGGCTTATCTTCTCCGATGTCGAGGCGACCTCGCTCAGCATTTCTTCCAATTCGGCTTGGGCTTCATGGGCGGAATGCGCCATGCGCAGACGCACTTCGCCGGTGAGCTTGGCGAATACCGATTTCAGTTGTTCTAAAAGTTCCGTATCTAACATGACCTTTGCCTTTCCTTTGCCGAATCCGCCGATGACGGCGGGTCCATGCCATTATCTTCCGAGCCGGTTAGCGGCCGGGACTTGCGCCCCAGCCGTTTATCCGCTTCCCGGATGGGATTAGATCTTGCCGACCAAATCGAGGCCGGGTTTGAGGGTCTTTTCGCCGGGACGCCACTTGGCGGGGCACACTTCGCCGGGATGGCTGGCCACGAATTGAGCGGCCTGCACCTTGCGGAGCAATTCATCGGCATTGCGGCCGATGCCATTGTCGTGGATCTCGGCGATCTTGATCTGGCCTTCGGGACTCACCACGAAGGTGCCGCGATAAGCCAAACCTTCTTCTTCGATATGCACGCCGAAGGCCCGCGAGAGATGCCCGGTGGGATCGGCCAACATCGGATACTTGATCTTTTTGATGGTTTCCGAGGCGTCATGCCAGGCCTTATGCACGAAGTGGGTGTCGGTGCTGACCGAGTAAACCTCGACGCCCATTTTCTGGAACTCGGCGTAACGGTCGGCCATGTCCCCGAGCTCGGTGGGGCAAACGAAGGTGAAGTCAGCCGGGTAGAAGAAGAATATCGACCACTTGCCTTTCAATTCGTTTTGGGAGACGGTTTTGAATTCGCCGTTGACATAGGCCTGGACCTTGAAGTCGGGGATTTGGCTATTGATGATGGTTGCCATGGGATTTCCTTTTGTTGGCGGCGCGGAGACGTTATTGCCTGAGCGCCTGGGTGAAGCCTTCGCCGCAAACGGGTGAAGGCCGGTTGAGGGAATAAAGATGTGATAAATCTATTGGTTTGTATATTCGATAATTGCTATCTATGATAGACGGGGCCTATGAACTCAAAAAGCTGAAAGCCAAAGAGATCGGGCCTTTTTGGGAGAAAATCACCATGCCCAGCCTAAGTCAACTCGAATACCTGGTCGCCGTCGCCGATTTGCGGCATTTCGGCAAGGCCGCTTTTGCCTGCCATGTCTCCCAGCCCACCCTGAGCCAGCAGGTGCAAAAAGTCGAAGAGGATTTGGGCATCCTGATTTTCGATCGCAGCAAAAAACCGGTGATGGCAACCCCCGAGGGCGAAACCTTTCTGGAGCAGGCCCGTCTCATCTTGCGCGAACATAAACGCCTTTTCGAAATCGCCAAAAGCCATTCCGACGATGTCGCGGGAGAATTCCATCTCGCCGTCATTCCCACCGTGGCCGTTACCCTCATCCCCAGCTTCGTCGCGCACTTCGCCCGCAAGTATCCGAAGGCCGAGCTATTCATCGAAGAGTTGACCACCGAGGCCATTCTCGAAGCGCTGAAACTCGACAAACTCGACGCGGGCATTCTCGCCACGCCCCTGCCCGAACACGGATTCGAGGAAACCCCGCTCTATTACGAACCCTTCAAGCTTTACCTCAGCAAGGGCCACCCCCTCTTGTCCAAGCAGGCCTGCTCCAAGCAGGATTTGCAAGGCGACGGCCTTTGGCTTTTGCGCGACGGCCATTGCTTCAAGGATCAAGTCTTACGCTATTGCGCCATCGATCAGACGTCGTCCCCGCAATTCCACAACATCCACTTCCAAAGCGGCAGCCTCGATACCTTGCGCCGCCTGGTGCAGGAAGGGCATGGTTATACTCTGATCCCCGCTTACATGACGGCCTTCATGAGCAAGAGTGAAATCGACGCCCATGTCAGGCCTTTCCAACACCCGGAGCCGGCCCGCGAAATCAGCCTGGTCAGTCGACGCAAGCATTGGAAAACCAAGACGATGAAAGCCCTGCAAGCCTCCATTCTGGCGAACTTGCCGAAAGAGGCCAAGGAGTTGAAGAAAGAGAGGCTTGAAATTTTAGACGTGTGCTGAGGGGGGGAAGTCTCCCCCTCGGTCGAGCCGCTGGAATTATTTGGCGGGGTGGCTGATGTTCGGCCATGAAAACGGGGCGCGCAGGTCCTCGGCTATTATCTAACTATGGGGCTATTGGCCTGCGGGGCGCGTCCCGTTTTCAGGCGCTCACCGCCACCCCTCGCCTATCTCCAGAGGACTCGGGCGAACGGGTCCGACTCCCCAGCCTTTTTCGCGCCGGAGGTATAACCCTGGAGCACGGGAGCGTGCTTGCGGGGGTCTCGACCTGCCCCCTCTGCCCCGAAGGGGCGCCTTCTTTGCTTGCGGGGGAATGGGCCATACAGGGGGCTGATGTGGGTGGTGGAGCGGTTGGCTGGCGTTTCGGTTTTGCTTCACCGCCGACCTGCATTGCCGCCTCCCTTGCGATCCCGCAGGGACTCGGGCGCTGGACTGACTTTCACTGGATCCAGCAGAGGCATACCCCTGGAGCTTGGGGTAAGCATTGGCGTCTCGACCGACCCCCTCGCGCAGGGGCAGAACCCATCTCAAAAGTCATCCGTCGGACAAAGCCTGTGCGAGACCAAGCAGAAGCGCGAAGCAGCGATATTGGCGGAAATATCGAGATGGAGCGCGACAAACTTGGCCGAAGGTCGCAGCAAGATGGCCCGGTGCAAAAATCCACTTTCAATGACCTCAGCCCGGTTGCTTGCCTGCCAAGGATAGAGGTAAAATACGCATCAGCGGCTTACTTGATGAAGATGGAGCTTGAAGATATCTCGAAATCACATTTCGAACATCTTTATTACAATGGGAAAATCCAATTTAGCTTTATTGATGCATTTCGAAGAACAAATACCCAAGACCATTTGGGAGCGCTTTCGTTTCTTTGGTTCGGATGAAAATACGATTAAAAGCATTCACAAAAAGCTCAATAAGATAGGGATAAATGAAGGGGATGAAAAATTTTCAATTGAATCGCAACAGGAAAACGTGGTGGGTTATTGTTACGTCGCTCTGCCTTATTTGTATTTTCACCTGGTTCGGGACCAGGCCTCAAAATGTATTAGTTGATTGGCTGTTAATGATGATTTTTGGTTTTCCATTTCTTGCGTCGACATGTTTTGAAAAAACAGGAGTCAAGTTTGAAGTTTTAGCTTTTGTTTTCGGTTTTCTAAATCTGGTAATAATTGGACTATTGATCACCGGTAGATATAGGATATTTACCAAGGCTATTTTTATCACGATCGCCATTACCATAAATATAACATCGTTTTTCATTTACTTATATTCAAAATCATGAACGTGGTTGTGGCCTTAGCCATCTTTCAATCCCACCATATGTTGGTCTGTTGTCTTTGCAAGCGAGGCGGCATGCAAAGGTATTTGTTATTGGAATTTTTAGTATGATGAAAAATTCAAAATTGATATTTAAAAGAACATTGCCGCCAAATTCTGAGGGAGGCGAAAAGTACACCATTCGTATTTTTCAGCCAAATAAAATTTCAGAAAATGAATGGGTATGTCACTTTTCAATCTCGGGAAATAAGCCGAAATCCATTCAACATACTTATGGGAGTGATGGGTTACAGGCTTTTTTGATCGCCTTGGAGCGAATTAGAATATTAATTGGATATTCCCATCATTGGACTGGAGGGGATAAGGGAGACATAGGAATACCACAATATGTACCTACTTATTTTGGAATTTCATTTTCGAAAAAAATTGGAGCGTTAATCGAATCGGAGGTGACAAAACACTCAAATTGGTTGAAATCCCGTAGACTCAAAAAGTGAAACTTATCGCATGATTTCTCATTTGGATAGATGTAGTGTGAATGCGTCTACGGGAACGGTGGCACAGCGCATCGACTACGAGGAATTCGGTGAAGTAACCTATAACTTAAACCCGGGATTTCAGCACTTCGGTTTCGACGGCGGTTTAATGGACAATGCCACCGGATTGTTTCGCTATGGTACTAGGGATTACGATGCAAAGGTGGGAAGGTGGACGGCAAAGGAGCCCTTAGGGTTCATTGGTTCAAAAAACTTTTACATTTACGCGGATCAAGATCCAATTAACTTTGTCGACCCTACCGGCCTAAAGAAAAAAGGAACGGACAAGGAATGTGATGATATAGCAAACAAAATTAATAATATAGTAAACGCTATTATTGAAAAAAAGTACCAGTACAACGAGGATATTTTCAATTTTGAAAAGACAGGCCTCGCTAATCGCGTAAGTCAATTGAAAACCATCAAGCGCCTTGAAAAGTCACTGCAAAAACAATCAGACAAATATTACGAGCAGTGCTCTGACGATGATTGGCCAGGATTGAAATTACCGGAAATTACCGCAATTGATCCGCAAGCAGTCAATGACGCAACCTATCTCGCATTTATTCTTCTTTTGATTCGAATAGCAGCAGTACTTGCCCTCTGAAATTCCGATGGACGAAAACATGTCATTTTTGAATTCAATTATTTTTGATCAAGAAGGTATCGATTTACCAGATGACGTTTTCGCCAAGAAAATATCATATTTATTTCGAGAAAAATATATCTTCAAGAGTTTATCCGAAAAAGACCTCGATGAGGTAATCAGCTATTTAACTATCGAGTCAGGTATTTTGATGGCCCAGCCTTCCATGGAAAAGAAAATCAAATACAACCTCATCGATTCATCCTACTTGGCCTTTAAAGAGATATTCAAATCAGCCACCGTTGAAAATTCGACATGCTACATGTTCTGGGACAACCTTTGCAGTATTATTCAAACCTCAACAGCTCTCGAAGAATCCGAAAAAATAGAGATCAATGAGTACCTTTTAGATACACTTGCGAAATCTATTTTGTTGGAAAATGTCGCATGCCAATTAAGCGCCATCCATGGCTTTAACCATATTCCTCACCCAAAAAGCGTATCTATTTTGCGAAAGGTAATTCAATCTTCCCCGTTCGAAGAGGTACGTAAGGCAGCTAAAATGGCTATCACATTCAAAGTAATGTAAATCCAGAAAGTTCAGAGTACACAATCCATTCCTTAGATTGAGATAGGTTGAGTGTACGATGAAAGATCCGATTGGTTTTGGCGGTGAGTTGAAACATTATGCCTATGCCGGGAATAATCCAACGAATTACACTGATTCATACGGACCCGCAAATATTTTAGTTGGGGTCTGCTGAATATCCACTTTGCCCAATAAACACAGGCACAAAACAGCGATTAGCGCTAGATTGTGACCAGGAAATCACTCTTTTTAGCAAAAAAGCCTGGACCAAATGTACCGAAGAAATTTCAAAGGCAATTCCCAAATCGAACTCGAACTGGGTACCTTTCACCCCCCCTTCACCACTAGACTCAATCCCCAAAACCGCTGGGTCAAACTCGCTGGCATCAGATATTGATATGAAGTCACCTACCTTCGAGCGGAACCACTCGGTCCTTACCATCCCCCAAGGTTTGGGCGGTATCGGAGGGACCGGAGCTATGCCTATAATGCCAATGGAGATTTGACGGCCCAGATGAATTATGGAGATACGACGCATTATGCCTATGACATCTTCGGCAATTTAATGTCGGTAGAACTGCAGAGTGGCACCGAGATCCAATATGTCGTCGATGGTCACAATCGACGGGTTGGTCGGAAAATGAACGGGATTTTGCAGCAGGGTTTCCTATACAAGGACGCCCTTGAACCAGTCGCCGAGTTAGATAGTATTGGAACGGTGGTATCGCGCTTTGTATATACAAGTAGAACACATGTGCCCGATTATATGGTGAAAGGCTGGGAAGTTTACCGAATCATATCTGACCATTTGGGATCTCCACGGTTAATTGTAAATACATCTACAGGTGTGGTGACCCAACGCATGGACTATGACGAGTTCGGAGAGGTCAGCTACAACTCTAACCCCGGGTTTCAGCCATTCGGTTTCGCAGGTGGATTATTGGATAACACAACAGGCCTAGTCCGGTTCGGAGCGAGGGACTATAATGCCAGTATGGGGAGATGGACGGCGAAGGATCCAATTAGATCCAAAGGTGGGATCAATCACTACGCCTATGTCGGGGATGACCCAGTGAATAAAACAGATCCGTCTGGATTAAGGCCATTGACAGACTGCGAAAAGGATAATTTAAGCCCTTATATCCCAAAAATTGACTTAGACAATGCAGACCTTCATGACGGTGAAGTTCCTTGGTACCTATTTGAAGATTATGAAGGTATTACAAGAGGTAATGATATTTATTTTAGACCGGGTGTTTACGACCCAAGTACCCCCAGCTGGATTTCCTTGCTGGGACATGAGTTAATTCATGTTGGCCAATATAGAGAAGGAATGAACTTGATAACCTATATCTGGTCGTCGAGAAACGGATATTTCAAAGTAAAATATGAGGTAGAGGCCTATAAAGCTCAACGACAAATAGCCCGAGATTTAACCCTTAGCCAAGGGGGATGCCCTTGTCAAAATTAACCTTTGAATACCGGAAAACCCCATGCTTGGTCATTTCAATGTCTCTCTTGTTATTCGGATGTTGTAATGGAGGGGTTAAAGTTTTGGACACTTCATGCTCGGAGATTAAAAGCAAATATTTTGAAAAAACAATTGATGAAACTTTAAAAAAGTACCCTCTCTATAATATTGAGGAGCAGTACGCTATTTATATTTGTGCAATTCAAAACACTGAACCCCCAATCATGCAGTTTGGGTTATTGTTGGCGATGAATGGTTTCAAAGCTGTTGATTATTTGGAGACGAAACTAGTAGAGACCAGCGAAGATTTGACGGTCAGAGATATCATAGCTGTATTTGAATGGATGGCTTTAAAAAATACTTACAATGTTTCCGGAAATCCGAAATTGCTGAGGAAGATCGATGAAAAGGTTAAACAAATGAAAAATGCCGAGTGGAAAAAAATTACACGGGAAATGATCGATGAAATCCGAAAACCATCCCGCAGGAATTAACACAGATAGTCGCGTCCCCCTCTCCGCCAATCACCCGCCGTTCTTGAGGGTTACCTTCTGGCCATGAATCAGGTAATCAAATTTCGTTTTTCAAAATGTGGTAGGGTATTTACTCCAATGAGCGGTGGAATTTGTATGGTTTGTAAAAAGGGTTTTTGCCGGGAGCACCTCGAGTTCCTGCTTGCCTTTGGGAACAATATTATTTGCAAAGATGATACTACTCCAATAGGTGGAGTTATATATGGAATCGATACGGGGAAAAACGCTTGTTTTGAAAAGTGTATGAAGGAAAAGGAGAATAGTAAAAATATTGAGCACCTTGTAATAACCAATGGAAAATATTTTTCAGAGGTTTCTAAAAATGAGAACAAAAAATATTTCGCTCTGAGTATCTCAGAATGAGTTATTCCCTGGTTCGTGGATTGATTATTACTCCCATAATAATTTTGCATTTTTACCCAATTTGGGTAGTTTGGTATTTTGGAATAGACAGTATCGTTGAGTTCATATTTGAAAGAAAAGTTGATATGATTTTAAATGGTTCTATAATTGCCATTGAAGGTTACTTTGCTTTTAAGAATCATCAAATGAGAACCCAGTTGATGATTGTTGTATTGATAATCGATCTAATAATTTTATTAATAGGGCTTGGGGTTTTTGGGTTGATGTGTTTTTTGGCTGATGGGTGGCTGCTTGTTTTTGGGGGACGATTGTACAAAAGAACTAATTGATGGTTAGTGAATTGACGTGTCCATTTTGACGAATGTATTCGAGTGTCGGCAAGCTACCGAAACCTTGCTTTCCATCGCCTATTCCCGGGATATGCCAGCCCCAGGGAGAACTGATACCATACATACTTTACTCAAGGTCAGGATAGTGCAGCACGAATTACGGAATTCAGCTACAATACGTACGGCCAGCTATCAACCATCGAAGATGCCGAAGGACCTCCATGTTTATCTTTAAAGCAAGACCTTTATTAGGTTGCTTTACTGGATTTTGGTGCATTGTTGCGCCATTTTTCGCATTGGAAATTTTGCTATTGTGGCAATCGAGAACCGAATTTGGCGCTTTTGGCTGGGTGACGCTTCACTTTATAATTTCATTTGTTCTCGCAGCCATTTATTTGGGTTTCTCTGTCTGGAAAATTTGTGCGACAAGATCTATAAAGTGGAAGGTTATTGATTTTCCTTCCCTGCTTTCCGGAGAATTTATTTTGCTTAGTCCTTACCTTTTTGAGAATGCAGGGTTTAACCTGGCTATGTCCTGGTTCCCCCACAAATAATGCTGAGAAAATCAAACCTCGGCCAACAATGAACGCCTTCACTTGGTCATTTTATTTACTGTATGATTTTATTTTCTTAAATGCGAGCGGTATTGATTTTTCTCCTTTTCATTGGGAACTATTGCCAGGGTATGCGGGTGTAATAATATTTCCAGTGATTTTCCTTTTTCTAGGCAGAAAATTGGGGTCTCAACTGCCCTTTTCTCTTTTCGTGGTTTCCTTTGGATCTTGGGTCGGAATCGATTTAATTTTTTCTCGTTTCAAATCGGCCACGAATTTTTATATGGTTGAGCCTGGTATTTTGTGTTTTTCTTTGTGTGTCATCTATGTTCTGGTTTATTTTCTGTCAACTAAAACAAGATGGATTGGCGTTTTGCTGTCCGTTTTATCTGCGGCTGCGGTTTCTTTATTCGTTCCAATTTATGGAAACTAGATTGCGAATCAGCAGGTTAAGTCACATATCCAATATGAAAAGATGGAGTCGTAGGGAAAATCGATCCCATCTTTGGAGTAGTACGGGAAAATCGATCCAAACTTAACTTTAGTCTGGCTAAGCCAGACGGGAGAGGACTGGATGAAAAAGGCAAGATTTACCGACGAGCAAATCGTTCAAATAGTTCGCGAATCCCAGGCTCACGGGGTTCCTGAAACCGCTAA